>Ga0207847_100162_pt1:22500-34743 | contig 34743 bp, 23 predicted proteins | sample TtaePargueraPR_8_FD_187736 | JGI IMG/M metagenome (GOLD analysis project Ga0207847, IMG submission 187736) | Aerobic enrichment media microbial communities from Bioluminiscent Bay, La Parguera, Puerto Rico - Tt and E1 (SPAdes) | ecosystem: Environmental > Aquatic > Marine >... | reverse complement strand
GGTGAACCGCATGCACGAGGTGGTCCGCACAGGCCTCACCGCGGAGGCCGCCGTGGAGCGCGTGCAGAGCGACAACCGCGCGCGCATGCTGAGGCAGAAGGACCCCTATCTGCGCGACCGGCTGCACGATCTCGACGACCTGGCCAACAGGCTCCTCAGGATCCTCACGGGCCAGACCGGAACGGCGGCGGCGGGCGAGCTGCCCAAGGACGCCGTCCTGGTGGCGCGCACCATGGGGCCTGCGGAGCTCCTCGACTACGACCGCCGCAAGCTGCGCGGCGTGGTGCTGGAGGAGGCGGGCGAGACCAGCCACGTCGCCATCGTGGCGCGCGCCCTCGGCGTGCCGCTCGTGGGGCAGACGGCTGGGCTCCTCGACCTCGTGGATACGGGCGATCCGATCATCATCGACGGGGCCAGCGGCGAGGTGCATGTGCGCCCCTCGCAGGATATCGAGCAGGCCTATGCGGAGAAGGTCCGCTTCTATGCCAAGCGCCAGGAGCAGTATGCCCGGCTGCGCGACCGGCCCGCGGTGACGGTCGACGGCGAGCGCATCAAGCTGTCGATCAATGCCGGCCTGCTCGTCGACCTGCCGCATCTGGAGGATGCCGGCGCCGACGGCATCGGGCTCTTCCGCACCGAGCTGCAGTTCATGATCGCCTCCGCCTTTCCGCGCATGGGCGAGCAGGTGGAGCATTACAGCGCCGTCCTCGATGCCGCGAATGGCCGCCCGGTCGTGTTCCGGTCCCTCGATATCGGGGCCGACAAGGTGCTGCCCTATCTCCGCCAGGCCAAGGAGGAGAACCCGGCGCTCGGCTGGCGGGCCATCCGCATGGCGCTCGACCGGCCGGCGCTCATGAAGCTGCAGTTGCGCGCCCTGCTCAAGGCTGCCGGCGGGCGCGACCTCTGGGTGATGTTCCCGATGGTCGCGGAGGTCGACGAGTTCCGCCGCGCGCGCGAGCTGATCGAGGAGGAGCGCCTGTTCCTGGAGCGGCGCGGCCACAGGCTGCCGTCTTCCATCCATGCCGGGGCGATGCTGGAGGTGCCGTCGCTGCTGTGGCAGCTCGACCAGCTCCTGCCGCTGGTCGATTTCGTCTCCATCGGGTCCAACGACCTGGTGCAGTTCCTGTTCGCCAGCGACCGCGACCACCCGAGGCTTGCGGGACGCTACGACCCGCTGAGCCCGACCGTGCTGCGTGCCATCCGGCATGTCGTCGACATGGGCCGCCGGCACGACGTGCCGGTCAATCTGTGCGGCGAGATGGCGGGCCGCCCCCTTGAGGCGATGGCCCTCATCGGCCTGGGCCTGAGGTCGATCTCCATGACGCCGGCCGCCATCGGGCCCATCAAGGCGATGATCATGAAGCTCCATGCCGGCGAGGTCGCCGGCGTCCTGGGGCCGCTGCTGGAGACGGCCGAGCACAGCATCCGGCCCCAGCTCATGGCCTTCGCGCGCGAGCACGACGTTCCCGTCTGACCGGCCGGGCCCGTTTATCTCTTGCTTACCTTTCTCCGGCACTGTGTTGGCAGAAGACTGACGGGAAAACGGCCGGAACGACCCTCCAGGGGCTCCCGGGCCGTCCCGGAACGGACACGCGAACCAAGCGGGATCGGGAAGAGCCATGGATCCGATCAATCGACCCCAGCAGACCGGCCAGGCCACCGCCTCGGCCGCCATCGAAGAGAACAATCCCGCCGCGGAGGTGGGCTGGTTCCTGCGCCGCGAGCGCGAGCGGCACGGCTGCCCCATCGAGGAAGCGGCCCACGCCACGCGGATCAACCGGCGCTATCTCACGGCCATCGAGGAGGGCGACCTGTCGAGCCTTCCCGAGCTCGAGGATGCGCTGCGCTATGTGTGCACCTATGCGGAATTCCTCGGCTTCGAGCCGGCCCCGCTCGCACAGCACTATGTGGAGATCCTCAAGAGCGCGCGCGATGAGGATGTGCCGGCCGCGGGCGAGCCGGCCACGCCGCGCCGGGCGGCCAAGGTCATCCCCTTCCCGGCCGCGCGCAGCACGACCGGGCTGCTGGTCGGCGCGTTCCTCGCCATGAGTGCCTTCGGCGGCGCGGCCTGGATCGTCGTACCGGGCCTGAGCGGGCCGAGCCCCGAGCATCCGCAGGTTCAGGCCAACGGCACCGATGCCGGCTACATGCTGCCCAGTTCCGACCCCATCGTGACCGCGAGCACGGGGTCCGGCGGCAAGGCGCAGGACTCCCTCACGCCCAGCGACCGCGAGACCGGCCAGGCCCTCGAAGCCGAGACGGCGCCGGAGGATATCAGCGGGCTCACCGAGTTCATCCAGCAGAACGTGTCGAGCAGCGACGTGCCGGTCGATGCCGCCGCCGTTCGCGGGGGCAACGACAACCGCGTCTACGGGGCCGACAACGCCCAGTCGCGTCTCGTGCTGCGTGCCAGGTCGCCGGTCTGGATCCGCATCGAGGATCGCAGCGGCAACGTCGTCATGACCAAGACGCTGATGCAGGGCGATTCCTACCGCGTTCCCGACCGCGACGATCTCGTCGTGATCGCCCGCGACGGCGGGGCGCTGAGCTATGTGGTCGACGGCGAGGAGCGCGGCACGCTGGGCGCGCCGGGCGAGATCCTGGTCGGCCGCTCGCTCGATATCGACGGCCTGACGAAGACCAGCGGATAGACTGCCGGACCCGGACTTGCTTCGGCCCGTTCCCTGCCTGGAGGCCGCCTGGAGGCAATCGTGCCCGGGCCGGCTTGGGCGGGGGCGGGCCGGTGCCGTTTCCGGACCCCGCCGAGGGGCCGGCCTCCCTTTGCCGCGGCTGGCACCCCATATGACACCCGATATGGGGTAATGGCGATTCCCTGCGCCTGAAAAATGCTTTAGACCAAGCCGCAGCCGGGTGGGCGGGCCCGGTTGCAGGGCGCCCGGAGCGCCTGTCGCCCGCGCCCGGCTGGATGCAGGGGGGGCCCGGACATGCCCGGCGGGCCGGTCCGGGACCGGTCTTGCCGGCCGCAAATGGATCGCACGATGCTGAACAACGACACTCTCGACCGGCTGATGAGCCGCTTCCAGGAGATCGAGGCCCGTCTGTCCTCCGGTCCCGAGGCGGCGGAATATGTGAAACTGTCGAAGGAATATGCCGAGCTCGAACCCCTGGCGCAGACCTATACGGCGCTGAAGGAGGCCGAACAGGAGCGCGCCGACCTGCGCGACATGGCGGCCGACGACAGCGGGGAGGACGAGCTCGTCGCGATGGCGCGCCAGGAGCTGGAGGCGCTCGACAGCCGTATCGACGGGCTGGAGCGCGAGCTGAAGGTGCTGCTCCTGCCGAAGGACGATGCCGACGACAAGAACATCATCCTCGAGGTGCGTGCCGGCACGGGCGGCGACGAGGCCGCGCTGTTCGCGGGCGACCTCTTCCGCATGTATCAGCGCTATGCCGATATCCGGGGCTGGACGGTCGAGATCCTGTCGGCGAGCGAGGCCGATCTCGGCGGCTACAAGGAGATCACCGCGGCGATCTCGGGGCGCGGGGTCTTCGCGCGGCTGAAATACGAATCGGGCGTCCATCGCGTGCAGCGCGTGCCGGCCACGGAATCGCAGGGCCGCATCCACACATCGGCCGCGACGGTCGCGGTGCTGCCGGAGCCGGAGGATGTCGATGTCGATATCGACGAGAAGGATCTGAGGATCGACGTCTTCCGCGCGAGCGGGCCGGGCGGGCAGTCGGTCAACACCACCGACAGCGCGGTGCGCATCACCCATATTCCCACTGGCATCGTGGTGAGCCAGCAGGACGAGAAGTCCCAGCACAAGAACAAGGCCAAGGCCATGAAGGTGCTGCGCGCGCGCCTCTATGAGCGCGAGCGCGAGCGCCAGGATGCCGAACGCTCCGCCGCACGGCGCGGCCAGGTGGGCTCGGGCGACCGGTCGGAGCGCATCCGCACCTACAATTTCCCGCAAGGCCGCGTCACCGATCACCGTATCAACCTGACGCTCTACAAGCTGCAGCAGGTGATCGCCGGCGAGGCGCTCGACGAGATCATCGAGGCGCTGATCACCGAACATCAGGCGGAATTGCTCGCCGAACAGGGCTTGTGATCGGGCCCTCCAATACCGATATCGTTGAGTATGACAGAATGGAACAGGACCCCTCCCGCATGGATGGGATCGTGCGCGGCGGCGCCGCGCTGACCGGCGCGCCGGATCTGCGTGCCGTCCAGCGCCATGCGCGCGACCGCCTCAGGGCGGGCGGTGTCGGCTCGGCCGATCTCGATGCGCGCCTCCTGGTGGCGGCGGCCATCGCGGAGGAGTGGACGGTCCTCGTGAGCCATCCGGAGCGGTCCGTGAGCGCGCGCGAACGCGCGCTGATCGATGCGCTGATCGCCCGCCGGCTCTCCGGCGAACCGGTCTCGCGCATTCTGGGCGAACGGGAGTTCTGGGGGCTCGGTTTCGAGATCGGCCCCGCGACGCTCGACCCGCGGCCGGATACCGAGACCCTGATCGAGCGCTGTCTGGAGATCGCGCATGCGGAGAACTGGCAGGCTGGCGCGCCGGCCGTGCTGGACCTCGGCACGGGAAGCGGCTGCATCCTCGTTGCCCTGCTGAGCGAGTGGCCCGGCGCGACGGGTATCGGCACAGACCGGTCACACGAGGCGCTGACACTGGCCCGCGCCAATGCCGGGCGGCATGGCCTTCAGGGTCGCAGCGCGTTCCTGTGCGGCGACTGGGACGAGGCGCTCGGCGGGAGCTTCGACATAATCGTGTCGAATCCGCCCTACATACCGAGCGCCGATATTTGCGGGCTGGCCCGCGAGGTGGCCGATCACGACCCGCGCGGCGCGCTCGACGGCGGCGCGGACGGCCTCGACGCCTATCGCCGGATCGTTCCGGCGGCCGCGAAAAGGCTCCGGCCCGGCGGATGGCTCGCCGTGGAGGTGGGCGCGGGCCAGGCGGATGCGGTGGCGGATCTGTTCGCCGCGAACGGCTTGCGGCCCGGTGCCGGTCTCGGCGCGATTGCGCGCGATCTGGCACAGCGCGGGCGTGTGGTAAGCATGCAACGTCCACCATTGTCATGAGTGAATGAGAAAAAAGAGGTTGGAAACGGCTCGACGAGCGGCTAACTTGCGACGAGTTGGAGCGGGCGGTGAAAATCATCCAACGATTTTCAGGCGCCAGCACGGCCAGGGGGCGCCATCCACGGCGTCCTCAAGCATTGCCGGCAATCGCGCTGGGCAGAGCTGTTCTGGTTGCTTGCAACTGATCTCTGGCGACGACCTGTAGCACCAGTTACCCAACGGCCATTGGTGGCGGTCTGCCATTGTGCGAGCAGACCTCGGGGGAGAGCCCGATAGGGCTTTTAAAGCGTGATCGAGTGCTGCCGTAGTCTTGTACGGACTGTTGGAATGCGCTGTTTCGGCGGCGTAGCGGATGGCTCAGTCCGCAATGGCGGCGACTGTCCGGCCGTGCCGGCTGGACGGGGACGCGCCACGAGCCCAGAGAGGCTCCCCGGCCCGCAGAGGCCGTGACATGCAATCACCAGAGTGGAATTCGGAAACGATCGTGATGAGTGTTTCAAAGCCATGAGACAAGGCCAGCATAACAAGCGCTCGCGCAACAGGGGCGGCGGGCGGCGGCAGCCGAATCCGTCCAACCGGGTGTTCGAATCGAACGGACCGGATGTGAAGATTCGCGGAACGGCGTCCCATATCGCCGAGAAATACGCGAGCCTGGGCCGGGATGCGCAGGCGGCGGGCGACTATATCGCCGCGGAGAACTTCTTCCAGCACGCCGAGCATTACTCGCGTATCGTCTCGGCCGCGCAGGCCTATATGCAGCAGCAGCAGCAGCAGCAGGCCGGTAACGGCAATGCCCCGCGCCGCGCCAATGGCGACGGCACGGACATGGAGGACGAGGGCGAGACCGCAGCCTCCAGCGGCGATAACGGCCAGCCCCGCGAGCAGCGGCCGCAGTCCGACGGCGGCGGCCGTACCGGCGGCGGCCGTACCGGCCGCGACGAAGCCGGCAAGGAGGCCGGTGCGCAGGGCGGCGCCGAGACCGAACAGCCCCGCGAGGCCGCGAAGGCCGACGGCCAGGACGACGAGCCCGCACAGGACAAGCCGGCCCCGCGCCGCCGCACCGCCCAGCGCAAGACCGCGCGGCCCGCGACGACCCGCCGCCGGAAGCGCACCGACAGCGAGGAGGGAGACGGCGCGGCCGAGCTTCCCCTGACCGCCCAGTCGACCGAGGCCTCGGGCGAGGACACGGAGAAATCCTCCAAGGACGACAGCAAGGGCGACAGCAAGGAGGACACGGTCCCGGCCGCCGGCTGAAGACCGGTCCCGCAGTCGAACCCGTCGATCTGTCATGGCCGGGGTCTTCTCCGGCCATGATTGTTTTCCGGCCCTGGCGCCTTCAGTCCGCGGTGCCGGAGCTCATCGCCTCGCCCACGGCAACGGTGCCGTCCGCCGTCACCTCCGCATAGATCCCCACGGTCTGATGCCCGAATCCCCTCTGGAGGATCTGCGGGATCTTCAGGTCGCGCGCGGCGGTCTGCGGATCGACCTCCGTCGCCGCGCAGCGCTTGATCGGTTCGAGCGCCTTGAGCATCGGGCCTCCGGCGATCCCGACGGTTTCCCCCACCCATCCCAGTTCCGCCCACGGCTCCAGGCCGTCGATATAGAGATTGCCGCGGAAGCGCAGCGGGTCGACGGGCTGGCCGGCGACGCGCTCGATGTCGCGGACGGTCGCGAGATTGATGATCGAGACGACCTGACGGCTGACATCGGAGAAGCTGTGGCCGGGGCAGGCGACGATGCGCGGGGGCCCGCGCAGCTCGTCCTTCAGGAAACTTGCGAGAAACTGCTCGACGAGCTGGCGGCCGACGGGCGTGTCGAGCGCGCCGCTTGCGACCTGCCGGCCGTCGCGTTCGATGACCAGCCGGCGGCTCTCGTCGTCGAGCCGGGTCTTCAGCAGCGCGAGCCGTTCGTGGCGCATGAGCTGCAGGAACTTCACCTTGGGAAAGTGCCGCGGCGCGCGGGGGTCGAAATCGCGCGTTCCGTTCTCCACCGCATAGGCCCGGTCGAGCGGCAGGCACTGGCCGGCCCGGAGCGCCACGCGCTCCATCGGCTCGGGCGTGAAACCCTTGACCGGATAGCGGCAGATGGCGGTGATATGTGCTGCGTCCGTCGTCATGCGGCCTCCTTCCCGATATCCTCGTCAGGCAATCTTGTGTGCCCCGCGCGAGGGACTATATCAACCTTAGGGCGACCTGCTCCCACGGGGAATGCCGCTTGAGTGATCCGGAAAACGGGTTTCGATCTCGGACACGAGGGTTCGCGCGTGGGGGTGTGCAGGGTCTTGCCGTACGATGGCGAACAGGCGCCGATACTGGCCGTGCCTCCGGTGAGGGCGGCCTCGATGGCGCGCTGAAGGAGGTTTGAGTCATGGATTTCGAGAAATTTACCGAGCGCGCGCGGGGATTCCTGCAATCGGCGCAAGGCCTTGCGGTCCGCGAGGGGCATCAGCGCTTCACACCCGAACATGTCCTGAAAGTGCTGCTGGACGACGAGGAAGGGCTCGCATCAGGCCTTCTCGCCCGCGCCGGCGGCGATGTGGCGCTCGCGCGCCAGCGCGTCGAGCAGGCGCTCGCGAAGCAACCCAAGGTCGAGGGCGCCGGCGCCGGCCAGCTCTATCTCGCGCCCGAAACCGCCCGGGTGTTCGACAATGCCGGAAAGCTCGCGGAGAAGGCGGGCGATTCCTACGTCACCGTGGAGCGGCTGCTCCAGGCGCTCGCCATGGAGAAGGGCACCGAATCGGCCAAGCTCCTGGCCGATGCCGGCGTGACGGCGGTCGCCCTCAACCAGGCGATCAACGATCTCAGAAAGGGCCGCACGGCCGACACCGCCTCCGCGGAGGGCAGCTACGAGGCGCTGAAGAAATACACCATCGATTTCACGGAATCCGCGCGCGAGGGCAAGCTCGATCCGGTGATCGGGCGCGACGAGGAGATCCGCCGCACGGTCCAGGTGCTCTCCAGGCGCACCAAGAACAATCCGGTCCTGATCGGCGAGCCGGGCGTCGGCAAGACGGCGATCGTGGAGGGCCTCGCCCAGCGTATCGTCAATGGCGACGTGCCCGAATCGCTGCGCGACAAGAAGCTCCTGGCCCTCGATATGGGCTCGCTGATCGCGGGCGCGAAATATCGCGGCGAGTTCGAGGAGCGGCTCAAATCCGTGCTCCAGGAGATCTCCGCGGCGGAAGGCGGCATCATCCTGTTCATCGACGAGATGCACACGCTCGTCGGGGCCGGGCGGGCGGACGGCGCGATGGACGCCTCCAACCTGCTCAAGCCGGCACTGGCGCGCGGCGAGCTGCACTGCGTCGGCGCGACGACGCTCGACGAGTACCGCCAGCATGTGGAGAAGGACGCCGCGCTCGCCCGCCGGTTCCAGCCGGTCTTCGTCGACGAGCCGACGGTGGAGGACACGATCTCGATCCTGCGCGGCCTGAAGGAGAAGTACGAGCTCCATCACGGCGTGCGGATCTCCGATTCCGCGCTGGTCTCGGCTGCGACCCTGTCGGACCGCTATATCAGCGACCGGTTCCTGCCGGACAAGGCGATCGACCTCATGGACGAGGCGGCGTCGCGCCTGCGCATGCAGGTCGATTCCAAGCCCGAGGCGCTCGACGAGCTCGACCGCCGGATCATCCAGCTCAAGATCGAGCGCGAGGCGCTGAAGAAGGAGCCGGACGAGGCGTCCCGGGACAGGCTGGAGAAGCTGGAGAAGGAGCTCGCCGAGCTCGAGCAGTCGTCGGCGGAGCTCACCCAGCGCTGGCAGGGCGAGAAGGAGAAGCTCGCCTCCACGCGGAAGGTGAAGGAGGATCTCGACCAGGCGCGGCTCGAGCTGGAGCAGGCGCAGCGCCGGGGCGACCTCGCCAAGGCGGGCGAGTTGGCCTATGGCGTGATTCCCGATCTTGAGCGCAAGCTCGCCGAGACCGAGGAGGCCCAGAAGTCGGGCGCCATGGTCGAGGAGGCGGTGACGGAGAATCACATCGCCCAGGTGGTGTCGCGCTGGACGGGGGTTCCCGTCGACAAGATGCTGGAGGGCGAGCGCGAGAAGCTCCTGCGCATGGAAGAGGCGCTGGAGAGGCGCGTCGTCGGCCAGGATCTGGCCGTCGAGGCCGTCTCCACGGCGGTGCGCCGGGCGCGCGCCGGCCTGAAGGACCCTTCGCGGCCCATCGGCTCCTTCCTGTTCCTCGGCCCCACCGGCGTCGGCAAGACGGAGCTCACCAAGGCGCTTGCCTCGTTCCTGTTCGACGACGAGCAGGCCATCGTGCGCATCGACATGTCGGAATATATGGAGAAGCATTCCGTCTCCCGGCTGATCGGCGCGCCTCCGGGCTATGTCGGCTATGAGGAGGGCGGCGCGCTGACCGAGGCGGTGCGGCGCCGGCCCTATCAGGTCGTGCTGTTCGACGAGATCGAGAAGGCGCATGGGGATGTCTTCAACATCCTGCTCCAGGTGCTCGACGAGGGGCGGCTGACGGATGGCCACGGCCGTACGGTCGACTTCCGCAACACGCTGCTCATCATGACGTCCAATCTCGGTGCGGAGATCCTCATCAACCAGCCGCCCGAGGCCGATGTCAGCGCGGTGCGCGATCAGGTCATGGAGGTCGTGCGGGCCCATTTCCGGCCCGAATTCCTGAACCGGCTCGACGAGATCCTGCTGTTCGACCGGCTGAAGCCCGAGCAGATCCGGAAGATCGTCGACATCCAGATCGACCGGCTGGAGCGTCTCCTGGCCGACCGCAAGATCGCGGTGGAGCTCGACGAGGCCGCCCGCGACTGGCTGTCGAAGCGCGGCTACGATCCGGCTTACGGCGCGCGGCCGCTGAAGAGGGTCATCCAGAAGAGCCTGCAGGATCCGCTGGCCGAGATGATCCTCGCCGGCGACATCAAGGACGGCGATTCGGTGAAGGTCTCCGCCGACGATTCGGGCCTCGTGATCAACGGCACGCCCGCCGTCGGCAAGGCGGCCTGATCGGATCGGACAGCAGGACGCCGGACCTCGGGGCCATCGGCTCTGTACGCTGCAAAGCCCCGGATGGCGATCCATCCGGGGCTTTTCCGTCGCAAACGCATCCCATGCGAGCGCGCGCGCCGCATGGGATGTGCACCGTCAGGTCTGGTGGAGGCGTTTTCCATGGGGTCGCATCGACCCGCAAGGCGCGCGGCGGCCCCATGTCCCGAAAGCGTCTTGGGCCGATTGGGCTGAAAGCGGGGCTTGCTGTCCGGGGCCGTTGCCGGCGCGGATGGTCTACTGGCTTTGCGAGGTCCTACTCGACCGCGGAGGGGCCTTGCGCGACCTGGGTCGCGACCGGGGCGGCCTGCATCATGGCGTCGATCCGGGCCTTGTGCGCCTTGAACTTCGCCAGCATCTCGCCCTTGAGCTTGCGGCCGTCGGCGAGCTGGATCTTGAGCGGGTTCACGCGCTTGTCGTCGACCAGCACTTCGTAATGCAGATGGGGGCCCGTGGAGCGCCCCGTGGTGCCCACATATCCGATGACCTGCCCCTGGCGGACCTTGGTGCCCGGCGTGATGCCGCGCGCGACCCGCTGCATGTGGGCATAGGCCGTCTTGTAGCTGTTGGGATGGCGGATGCGGACATAGTTGCCATAGGAGCCGACGCGCCCGGCGATCTCGATGACGCCATCGCCGGCGGCCTTGATCGGCGTGCCGCGCGCGGCGGCGAAGTCCACGCCCGCATGCATCTTGTTGTAGCCGAGAATCGGGTGCTTGCGCAGGCCGAATCCGGAGGTGATCCGCGCGCCGGAGATCGGTGTGCGCATCAGCGCCTTGCGCACGCTCTTGCCGTTCTCGTCGTAATAATCGGTCGTGCCGTCGTCGGGGGTGGTGAAGCGGTAATAGCCATGCAGCGTGTCGTTGAGCGACAGGGCGCTGTAGAGCAGGACCTTGCGTTTGGACTTGCCGTCCAGCGGCTCGCCGAAGAACAGGTCGAAGCTGTCGCCTTCCTTGATCTCGCGCTGGAAGTCGACCTCGAAGGAATGGACCCGCATGACCTCCGCGATCACCGGTTCGGGAACCCCCTCGTTCTTCGCCGTGGAGTAGAGCGAGGAGGCGATCCGCGCCTTCACGCGCTGATAGGGCAGGCTTGCGAGCCGCGCGCGGGCATCGCCGTCGGTCTCGATCCGGGCCACATAGCGGCCGCGATGGTCGGCCTCCACCACGATCTCCTCGCCGTCGGCGGGCGCGAAGCTCAGCCGTGTCGGGTAGGGCACGAACTGGCCGTAGAAGTCGGGGCGGTGATCGATGGTGACGGAGAAGTCCTGGGCGTCGGTGAGCGATTTCGCCGGATAGACCAGCTCGACCGCCGTCGCCATGGCCTGGGCGGCGTCCGCGGTGATGCCGAAATCCGTCAGATGGTCGAGGAGGGAATCGCCCGGCTCGACCACGAAGGTCTCCTCGGTGGGATCGGGCGGCGTGCTCTTGGTGACCGTCGTGACGTTCCCGGGCGACAGGGAGGCCGTCTGGATCGGCTTGATCTCCGGGCGCTGCTTCGGGCCGTTGCCATAGGGCAGGAAGTTGTCGGTGACGTCGGGATAGCCGGTCGCGCTGGACAGGGAATAGGACCGCGCGCGCGTGCTCGTGCCGTCCTGGCCGGGCGCATAGGCCACCGGCACCCTCTTATAGGGAAGCTCGGCGCTGTTGGAGCCGGTGTTGCCCGCATTGGTGAGCTGGGCGCCCACGAAGTCGCCCTTGCCGGTGCTCGCGCTCTGCTGGAGAGACGGCCGGCCGCCAACCCGGTCCGGGAAGATCTGGCCGAACAGGCCGAGAAGCGCACCGCCCACCACGAAGCTGCCGGCGAGCCCGGCGATGCAGGTCGTGATCAGCCAGCGGTGATGGCGCGGCTGCTCGGTCTCGAAGGGATTGTGATGATCGACCGCAAGCTCTTCGATGTAGATGGCACCGTCGTCGTCGCCGAAGGCGTCGTATGACCCCTCATAGGTCTCCTCTCGCCCGGTCGTGTCGAAGCGATCAAACAACGCTGCTGGTCCCCTCAATCGGACCGGCGGGCCGGTCCTGTCTCAAATCCATGATGATCAGCCGCAGTCCAAACCGGCGAAATCCCCGGGCGGTTGAATCTGACGGCTCCCGTTGGCCATCACGGATTCGATCACTGTTACCTGCGGTACCCGAAAGCAGATGGGCGAAAGCCCCCCGAACTTTGTTGAACGATGCACCGAC
>Ga0207847_100162_pt1:0-15000 | contig 34743 bp, 23 predicted proteins | sample TtaePargueraPR_8_FD_187736 | JGI IMG/M metagenome (GOLD analysis project Ga0207847, IMG submission 187736) | Aerobic enrichment media microbial communities from Bioluminiscent Bay, La Parguera, Puerto Rico - Tt and E1 (SPAdes) | ecosystem: Environmental > Aquatic > Marine > Unclassified ... | reverse complement strand
GGACGCGCTCCCAATTCTTGAGCATTTCGGGGAACTCGGCCGAGCCGAGATCGAAACAGATCTCCGTGCTGATGAAATATCCGCCCGGCTTCAGCCGATCATGGATTTCCCGATAGAAACCGCTCCTGTCGCTGCGTGGAACGAAATGGGCAACCAGTATGCTCAGCACGGCGTCGAAATCCGCAACCCGCGGCGCCCGGTCGACATGGCCATGCACAAGCTCGCACCGATCGAGAACATTGGCCTGCTCCAACCGGCGGCGGCAGACCTCGAGCATTTCCGCCGAAGGGTCGACGCCCACGAAGGACCACCCTTCCTTGGCGTGCGCAAGCGAGAGAATCTCCGCGCCCGTGCCGACACCAACGCAGAGAATCCTTGCCTGCGGCGGCAGGTCCGCCAGAACGAGGCGCACAAGGAAGTGCATGTTGTCGGAGATGGGGCTCAGCTTGCTGTTCTTCTCGTCATAGCTCTCCGCCATGGTCCGATTGAAGAATCGGGATGCCGGGGCGCTATGGTGGTCATCGGTCATTGTCGTCCTTCCAGGATGGCGGTGCTTTGCACCTGACGGCCATGTCGGGGTGTGAAGGGGACTCCTTCGCGGCCCGGCAGCGAGCGGCCGCGCGCCGTTGGCACTGCACTCGGCTTCGCCAGGCAGGACCGGTGTGCAGGTAGGGGGTCAAGGCAGACCTTTCAACGCGAGGTCCCGTCGTGACTATGATGTTTTCGCGGTGGCGGAGGCGCGGCCGTTCGAAGCTGACTGAACCGGAAGGCTGCCATCGCCTGCAAGCGGCGTCATCCCTCCAGCGCGTCAAGAAACGCGGCAACCGCCGTCATGCAAGCGGCGCGCTCCTCGACATGGGGCATGTGGCTCGACTCCTCGAAGATCGTCCAGCGCACATCGGGGATGTTGTCGGCGAAGGGCTGCACCACCTTCGGCGTCGCCTCGTCGTGCCGGCCCGAGATCAGGAGGGTCGGCACGGCAATCCTGTGCAGCCGGTCGATGATCGACCAGTCCTTCAGGGTGCCGATCACGTGGAATTCGGTCGGTCCGTTCATCGCCTCATAGACGGTCGCGTCCTCGTCCATGATGGCGAAGGTGCGCGCGACGTCCTCCGGCCAGGGGGTGACGCGGCAGACATGGCGGTCATAGAAGACGCGAGAGGCGCGCTTGTAGTCCGGATCGTCCAGCGTACCGGCCGCCTCGTGTTTCAGGAGCGTTGCCTGGACCTCTGCCGGCAGGTCCTCGCGAAGCCGGTTGGCCTCCTCGACCCACAGCCGCATGCTGGGGGGCGAGTTGGCGATGACAAGGCCCTTCAGCCCGGCCGGCTGGCGCACCGCGTGCTCCGAGCTCAGCATGCCCCCCCATGACTGGCCGAGCAGCATGTAGCGGTCCGCAATCCCGAGATGGGACAGGAGATTGTCCATCTCGTCGAGAAACAGATCGACGGTCCAGAAGTCCTTGCCCTTGTCGGGCAGGCGGGTGGAGTTGCCGTTGCCGAGCTGGTCGTAATGGATCACCGCGCGCCCGGTGGCGGCCAGATCGGCGAAGGCGTCCACATAGTCATGCGTGCAGCCCGGCCCGCCATGCACGACGACCAGCGGCGCCTTGTCCTGGCCCGGATCGCCGGTGATGCGATACCAGGTCCGGTGCCCGCCAAAGGGCGCATAGCCCTCGATCGTCAGGATCGTCTCCATGTCGCGCCCTTCCAGTGATGCAACCGGAGGCAAGGTACTGTTTGGAGGGCGGCGCTTGAAAGCTCTCAATTCTTATAGGATGCCGGTCGTTCGGGATGCCGGGGGCGGGCGCCTGTCACGCCTCGAGGAGGCGGTAGTGATTGGCCAGAATGACCGCGTGCAGGCGGTTTCGCGCGCCGAGCTTCCTGATGGCCGTGTTGATGTGCAGGGTCACCGTCGGCACGGCGCGCCCCAGCCGATGGGCGATCTCCTTGGCGGTCAGGCCCTCGGCCGAATAGAGCAGGCATTCGCGCTCGCGCGGGGTGAGGCGGACGGGCGCGGCGCTCTTCTCCTTCTCGCTGAGCATGGGATAGGCGTGTTCGTGGAACATCTGGCCGACAAGGCCGAAATCGGCCAGGTGATGGCGGGCGTCGCGCACGAAGTCCTTGCGCGCGCCGCGCCGGATCGCGGTGAAGGTGGCCATGTCGCCGCGCGTGCGGTGGATCGGCACGGTCACGCCGCAGGTGAGGTCCGCATCGCGCAGGTAGCTCGCCACCGGCTGGTGCTCGTCGCTGAGATAGCCGGCGAGCGCCGTCTCGTCCTGGTTGCGGCGATAGGACCATATGAAGGGCAGGGTGGAGCGCAGCGCCATGTGCTGCACGGGATCGCGCTGATAATAGCCCCGGTCGCACCACAGATGGCGCATGTCGTCCGGCACATTGCGCAGGCTGAGATGCGAGGGCGTCAGCAGCTCGCCCTCATGGGAGGTGGCGACGGGGCTGTAGTCATAGACGATCGAAGTGAAGCCGAGCGCGGACAGGAGGGAGACCGCGTAATCGATCTTGCCATCGAGCGTCGCCGCTTCGGCAAGGCTGCGTTCCACTCTCTCCAGGGTTTCCAGCATGCCAGTCGATACGGCCCCGCCTTCCATGCCCGCCGGCGACAGTCACCGCCCCGCTTCTGGGCGGGGCTGCCTGCCCTATTTTTGATCAAGCCCAGATATTAGTCACGGCACCCTGCGGAGCGCAAATCCAATCTATTCTATTACAATTGATAGCTAGCCGGCCGGTCGGCCCGTCCTCTAGCCTTCAAGCGGTTCGACAGCGGCGGGAAGAAGAGCATGTGGCAGGAGTTTGCCCCCGATTTTCAGCACGATGTGACCGTGGACGGTTACACCGTGAAGGCCTACGGCTTCGGCGAGGGCGACGAGACGGTGCTCTGTCTGAACGGCGGGCCCGGCCTGCCTTGCGACTATCTGCGCGAGGCGCATTCCTGTCTGAAGACGGAAGGCTATCGTGTCGTGGCCTTCGACCAGCTCGGCACGGGCGCGTCCGACCGGCCGGACGACCCGTCGCTTTGGACCATCGGGCGCTATGTGGCCGAGACCGAGGCCGTGCGTCAGGCGCTTGGGCTGGGCAAGGTGCATCTTCTCGGCCATTCCTGGGGCGGGTGGCTCGCCATCGACTATGCGCTGACGCACCCGCAAGCGCTGAAGACGCTGATCCTGGAGGATACGGTGGCCGACATGCCGCATCTCACCGGCGAGCTGGAACGCCTGCGCGGCGCCCTGGGGCCGGAGACCGTGGCCATGATGCAGCGCCATGAGGCGGAGGGCACACTCGACCATCCCGAATACCAGGCCGCCATCACCATTCTGAACTACCGCCATGTGTGCCGGCTGGCCGAGTGGCCGGCGCCCGTGATGCGCTCGCTTGGCGACTGGAACATGGGCCCCTACACGACCATGCAGGGGCCGAACGAGTTTCTCTATACGGGCAATCTGAAGGACTGGAACCGGGTGCCGGACCTGCCGCGCATCGCCGTGCCGGTGCTGATCACCACGGGCCAGCACGACGAGCTGACGCCGGCCTGCGCGATGAGGATGAAACTGGCGCTGCGCGATGCCGAGCTGCATGTCTTTGCGAACAGCAGCCATATGCCGTTCTATGAGGAACCGGGCGCCTATTATCCCGTGCTTCTCGATTTCCTGAAGCGCAACAGGGAGGAATGAGGACACTGGTGTGAGCCGATACCGTTTCATCCTCTATCGCCCATTGCAGCTGATCCCGGTGCTTCTCGGCATCAGCGTCATCACCTTCGTGCTGATCCGGTCCATTCCGGGCGACCCGGTGCGCGTTCTGCTCGGACCGCGCAGCACCGCGTCCGCCATCGAGCGCATTCGCGAGCAGTTCGGGCTGAACGAGCCGCTCTGGGTGCAGTATCTCTACTTCGTCAAGAACCTCTTCAATGGCGAGATGGGCAAGTCGATCCTCTACAAGGTCGATGTGCTGAAGCTCATCGCCACGCGGATCGAGCCGACGGCGGTTCTCGTCATCGGCAGCGTGCTTCTGGCCCTCCTTATCACGGTGCCGCTGGCGACCATCGCCGCGCGCAGCCGCGGCCGGCCGGCCGACCACATCATCCGGCTGATCAGCACGGCGGGGCTCGGCTTTCCCGCCTTCTGGCTGGGCATCATGCTCATCATCGTGTTCAGCGTGCAGCTCGATCTCTTCCCCGTCAGCGGCTATGGCCGCAGCGTTCTGGAGAAGCTCCACCACATGGTCCTGCCGTGCCTCACGGCGGCGCTCGCCCTGTCTGCGGTCCTGACGCGGAACCTGCGTGCCAGCCTGCTCGCGGAGCTCAATTCCGACCAGGCGATCGCGGCGCGGGCACGCGGCCTGCCGGAAGCGACCGTGTTCTGGCGCCACGTCATGCCCAATTCGCTGGTGCCGACCATCAACCTCCTGGCCGTCAATATCGGCTGGCTCATCAGCGGAACCGTGGTCCTGGAAAGCGTCTTCGCCATTCCCGGCATGGGGCAATTGCTGGTGCGCGGCATCTTCACCCGCGACTACATGGTGGTGCAGGGCGTGGCGATGGTGTTCGCCTGTGCGACGGTGCTGGTCAACTTCCTTGCCGATATCCTGACCACCGCCGCCGATCCGAGGGTGAAGCTATGACCTTCACCCGCACGGCCAATGCGCGCACCGGCTGGCGGCTCGGCTTCGGCGGCGGGGCGCTGCCGCTGGCCCTTGGTCTCGCCATTATCGGCACATGGCTCCTGCTCGCCCTCCTCGCGCCGCTTGTCGCGCCGTTCGACCCCATCGCGCAGGACGCCGCCGTCCGGCTCCAGCCGCCGAGCCTCGCCCATCCCTTCGGCACCGACAATTTCGGCCGGGATATCCTTTCGCGCGTCATCTGGAGCGCGCGCGTCGATCTGCAGATTGCCGTCTTCGGCGTCATCTTCCCCTTCGTCATCGGCACGGCGGCGGGCAGCATCGCCGGCTATTTCGGCGGCTGGGTCGATACGCTCTTCATGCGGCTGATCGATATCGTTCTGGCCTTTCCGTTCCTCGTCCTCATGATGGCGATCATCGTCATCCTGGAACCGGGGCTTAGCAGCTTCTATGTCGCCATGGCGCTGGTCGGCTGGGTCTCCTACGGGCGGCTCATCCGGGCGCAGTTCCTCGTGCTGAAGACCGCCGATTTCGCCGTCGCCGCCGTCAGCCTCGGCTACCGCCCCATGCGCGTCATGTTCCGCCATCTCATGCCCAATGCCATCCTGGGCTCGGTGGTCTTTTCCATGTCCGACGCGGTGCTGGTGCTGCTGAACGGGGCGGCCATCAGCTATCTGGGGCTCGGCGTCCAGCCGCCGACCGCGGAATGGGGCATCATGATCGCCGAGGGCCAGAGCTTCATCACCACCGCCTGGTGGATCACCGCCTTTCCCGGTATCGCCATCGTCACGCTCGCCATGGGGTTCAGCCTGCTGGCCGACGGGCTGGGCGAGGTGCTGGGGGTGCGCGAATGACCCCGGCCGTCCTCAGCGTGCGTAACCTGTCGGTGTCGGTCGATGGCCCGCGCGGCCCGGATACCATCGTCGACCGGGTCTCCTTCGATCTGAAGCGCGGCGAGATCCTGGGGCTCGTCGGCGAGAGCGGATCGGGCAAGAGCATGACCTGCCGAGCGCTGATCCGGCTCTTGCCGGGGGCGCGGCTGGCCATCAGCGGCGGAGAGGTGCTGCTCGACGGCCGAGACATCGCCGCTCTCGACGAGCCGGCCATGCGTGCCGTGCGCGGCGGCTCCATCGGCATGATCTTCCAGAACCCGTCGAGCCACCTCGATCCCGTCATGAGCGTCGGCCGGCAGATCGCCGAAAGCATCCGCTTCCATCAGTCGGTCGGTCGCGGCGAGGCAAGGCGCAAGGCCGTCGATGTGCTGCGCCAGGTGGGCATTCCCGATCCGGCGCGCCGTTTCGATGCCTATCCGCACGAATTCTCCGGCGGCATGCGCCAGCGCGCCATGATCGCCGTGGCGCTCGCCTGCGATCCCGACATCCTCATTGCAGACGAGCCGACCACGGCGCTCGACGTGACCGTGCAGGCGCAGATCCTCAGGCTCCTGATCGACCTGCGCGACCGGCGCGGGGTCTCGATCGTTCTCGTCACGCACGATCTGGGCGTCGTCTCGCAGCTCTGCGACAGCGTCGCGGTCATGTATGGCGGGCGTATCGTCGAGCGCGGCCCGAAACGCGAGGTCATCCAGCGCGCGCGCCATCCCTATACGGCCGGGCTGATTGCCTGCCAGCCGGGGGAGGGACGCCCGGGCGAGGCGGTGCGCACCATTCCCGGCCAGCCGCCGCGCGTCGACGCGATGCCGTCGGGCTGCCGCTTCCATCCGCGCTGCGAACATGGCGATGCGCTGTGCAGTACCACGCAGCCGGATCTCGTCGCCCACGAGCCGGGACATATGCTGGCCTGCCACCACCCGGTCGGGGAGAGGGCGCCCGCGGGGGAAACGGCGACATGAGCACCGCGGCCCCGCTTCTCGAGATCGCCGACCTGACCGTTCATTTCGGTTCCCGCGGCCTCATCCCCGGCTTCTCCCGGCCGCCCGTGAAGGCCGTCAACACTGTGTCGCTGAGCCTCCGCCCCGGCGAGGCGCTCGGACTGGTCGGCGAGTCCGGCAGCGGCAAGAGCACGCTCGGCCGCGCCATTCTCAGGCTCGGCGAGCTCACATCCGGCAGCGTTCTGTTCGACGGTGTCGACATGGCGCACGCCGGCGCCGAGGACATTGCACGGCTCAGGCGCGAGACGGCGCTGATCTTCCAGGACCCCTACGGCGCGCTCAACCCGCGCATGCGGGTGGGCGACGCCATCGGCGAGGTGCTGCGCGTCCATGGCAAGGTGTCCGCCGATGCGGTCGAAGCCCGTGTCCACGAACTCCTGGAGCTCGTCGGGCTGGGGCCCGGTTTCGCCCGCCACAGGCCCGGCGATCTGAGCGGCGGCCAGTGCCAGCGCGTCGGCATCGCGCGGGCACTGGCCATGGAGCCGAAGCTGGTCGTGGCCGACGAGTGCGTGGCGGCGCTCGACGTGTCCATCCAGGGGCAGATCATCAATCTCCTGATGGAGCTGCGCAGCCGCATCGGCATGGCCATGATTTTCATCGCCCACGATCTCGCCATCGTGCGCCGCCTGTGCGACCGGGTCGCGGTGATGTATCTCGGCCGTATCATCGAGGAGGGGCCGACGGAGACTGTCTTCGCCGCGCCGCGCCACCCCTACACGGCCTCGCTCATCCGCGCCATTCCCGACATCGACCCCGACCGCAGCCTGCCGGCCGATCCGCTATCGGGCGAGCCGCCCAGTCCGCTCGCGCTGCCGCCGGGTTGCGCATTCCACCCCCGGTGCAGTCAGGCGCTTGCCCGGTGCCGCACCGGAGCACCGCCGCCCCTGGAGGGGCAGGGGCCGCACAAGGCCGCCTGCATCCTGCCGCCCGAGGCGGTCGTCCTTTGAGCAAACCAAGAAGATGGGGAACATGACATGGCAACAGGAAAACTGACCCGACTGGCGGCGATCGTCGCCTTCTCGGCCTTGACGCTCGGCGCCTCCGTTGCGGACGCGGCCGGCGTTCTCACCATCGGCAGGCGCGAGGGCTCCTCGACCTTCGATCCCATCAAGACTGCCCAGAACATCGATTTCTGGGTGTTCGCAAACGTCTATGACGTGCTGGTGCGCGTCGACAAGACCGGGACCAAGCTGGAGCCGGGACTGGCGGAAAGCTGGACCATCTCCGACGACGGCCTGACCTATACCTTCACCATGCGCGACGCCAGGTTCTCCGACGGCTCGCCCATCACGTCCGAGGACGCCGCCTTCAGCCTGACGCGCATCCGCGACGACGAGGGCTCGCTGTGGAGCGACTCCTATCAGGTGATCGAGGACATCGCGACACCCGACCCCAAGACCCTGGTCATCACGCTGAAGGAGGCGTCGGCTCCCTTCCTCGCCTCGCTCGCCATGCCCGGCGCCTCGATCATCTCCAAGGCGGGCATGGAGGAGATGGGCGAGGAGGCCTATGCGGAGAAGCCCATTGCCTCCGGTGCCTTCACGGTCGAGGAGTGGCTGCGCGGCGACCGCGTGATCCTCGCCAAGAATCCGGAATTCTGGGAAGCCGACCGTGTGTCGCTCGACGGCGTCGAATGGATTTCGATCCCCGACGACAATACGCGCATGCTGAAGGTGCAGGCCGGCGAGCTGGATGCCGCGATCTTCGTGCCGTTCTCGCGTATCGCCGAGTTGCAGAAGGACGAGAACCTCACCGTCCATCTCGATCCCTCGACGCGCGAGGATCATCTGCTCATCAATCACGAGCACGGGGCTCTCGCCAAGAAGGAGGTGCGCCAGGCGCTCGACTACGCCATCGACAAGCAGGCGGTGGTCGACGCGGTGACCTTCGGCATCGGCGAGGTGGCGTATTCCTACGTGCCCAAGGGGGCCCTCTACCACTATGCCGACAATCTGAAGCGGCCCTACGATCCCGAGAAGGCCAAGCAGATGCTGGCCGATGCCGGCGTCAGCGACCTGACGCTGACCTATCTGGTCAATGCCGGCGACGAGGTCGACGAGCAGATCGCCGTTCTGCTGCAGCAGCAGCTCGCCCAGGCCGGCGTGACGGTGAACCTGCAGAAGATGGACCCCAGCCAGACCTGGGACATGCTGGTGGCGGGAGACTACGACATCTCGGTCATGTACTGGACCAACGACGTGCTCGACCCCGACCAGAAGACCACCTTCGTGCTCGGCCACGACACCAACATGAACTACATGACCCGCTACAATAACGAGAGGGTCAAGGAGCTGGTCGCCAAGGCGCGCGTCGAGATGGATCCGGCCAAGCGCGAGGCGATGTATGTCGAGCTGCAGAAGACGGCCAAGGAGGACGTCAACTGGATCGATCTCTACTACAGCCCCTACCGCAATGTTTCGCGCAAGAACATCGAGGGCTTCTACCAGAACCCCCTGGGCCGCTTCTTCCTTGAGGATACGGTGAAGAACTGACCCGGCCCGGGCCGGCAGGCAGGCGGCGCATGGCGGACCCCCCGCCATGCGCCGCACAAGGGGCAACCGCGCCCCGGCGCCATGGGGACGGTGTCATGAAGCGTGTCATGGGCGAAGCGGCGAAGCGCGCTCAACCTATCCCCCGGCAAGGCGCGGCAGCAGGAAGATCTCGGCGTCCTGCGGCAGCGCCTTCGACCAGGTGTCGCGATAGATCACGCCGTCGATGGAGACGGCGATGCCCCGCTCGATATGGGGCTTGAGGCCGGGATGCTGCTCGGCCAGCTTTGCGAACAGCTCCCGGATGTCCTTCGCCTCGATATCGAGCGTCTTCTTGCCTCCGGCAGCCGCGCCAAGCGACCCCCAGAGCGTCACTTCGACCATCAGTCCGCCTTCTCCGCCTCGAGCGCCGCCAGGATGCGCGGCGGCGACATCGGAACATGCGTCATCCGCGCGCCCACCGCGTTCGACACCGCATTGGCGATGGCCGCGAGCGGCGGCACGATGGATGTCTCGCCCACGCCGCGCACCCCGTAGGGGTGGTTGGGATTGGGGATCTCGAGGATCTGCGTGTCGATCATCGGCAGGTCCGAGCAGACCGGGATGCGGTAATCCAGGAAGCCGGGGTTCTGGAGCCGCCCGTCCTCGCCGTAGATGTACTCCTCGTTGAGCGCCCAGCCGATGCCCTGCGCGGCGCCGCCCTGGTACTGCCCTTCCACATAGGTCGGGTGCACGGCCTTTCCGGCGTCCTGGACGACGGTGTAGCGCACGACCCTCGTGGAACCGGTTTCCGGGTCGACCTCGATATCGCAGATATGGGTGGCGAAGGACACGCCGGCGCCATCGGCGACAAGCTCGCTGTGGCCGGCGATCGGCCCGCCCGTATTGGCCGCCGCGGCCGCGATCTCCTTGAGCGACAGGGATGGGAGATTGCCGTGCTTGGCGCCCTTGGCAACGGCGTGGCCCTTCTCCCAGACCACGTCGTCGACAGGGATGTCCCACATCTCCGCGGCGCGTTCGCGCAGAACCTCGATGGCGTTGCGGGCGGCCGAGATCGTCGCCATGGAGGAGGAGAAGGTGCCGCGGCTCCCGTCCGTCATGTCGTTGTAGCCGAGGGTGGAGGTGTCGGCGACCACCGCCTTGACCTGCTCATAGGGGATGCCGAGCTCCTCCGCCGCCACCAGCGACAGCGAGGCGCGTGAGCCGCCCACGTCGACGGTCCCGACGGCGAGCGAGACCGTGCCGTCGCTGTCGATGTTGAGATCCGTACAGGTCTGGCCGCCGAAGTTGAACCAGAAGCCGCAAGCCATGCCACGGCCCTGGTTCTTGCCGAGAGGCGCTTTCATGTGGGGATGGTTCTTCGCCGCCTCGAGCGTCGGGCCGATGCCGATCGGGCCGTAGACGGGACCGTAGGAGGATCTCGTGCCTTCCCGGGCGGCGTTCAGGATCCGGAACTCGACGGGATCCATTCCGACCTTGTGGGCCAGCTCGTCGATAGCGCTCTCCACCGCGAAGGCCGCCATCGGTGCCGATGGCGCGCGATAGGCCGCGGTCTTCGGCCGGTTGACCAGAACCTCGTAGCCGACCGTTTCGACGTTCTGAAGGTTGTAGCAGGCAAACGCGGTCATGGCGCCGAGCTCGGCCCACATGCCGTAATAGGGGCCGCAGGAATAGCGCAAGGTCGCCGTGGCCCCGGTGATCGTGCCGTCCTTGCGGGCACCGATCCTGACATCGATGGAGGTGGCGCTGGTCGGTCCAGACGCGCGGAACACCTCCTCGCGCGACATGACGAGCTTGACCGGCCGGCCGGCCTTGCGCGACAGCGCCAATGCGACCGGCTCGGCCCAGATATGGGTCTTGCCGCCGAAACCGCCGCCGATCTCCGAGGAGGTGACGCGCAGCTTGGAGACATCCAGTCCGAGGAGCTGGGCGCAGTGCTGGCGGTAGACGAAATGGCCTTGCGTGCAGACCCAGAGGTCGGCGGTTCCGTCGGAATTGACGCTCGCCACGCAGGCATGCGGCTCGATATATCCCTGGTGCGTCTGCTCGGTCTTGTAGGAGCGTTCGACGACGAAATCGGCTTGCCCCAAGCCCTTTTCGACATCGCCATGGCCATACTGGCTGCGCTTGGCGACATTGGACGGCTTGTCGGGCCTGGGATCGGTGCCCTCGGTGAACACGGTGTCGTTGAGCACGGGCGCGGTGGGTTTCGCCGCCTCGTCGACGTCGGTCACATGCGCCAGCACCTCGTAGTCGACCTCGATGAGCTTCAGCGCCTGCCTGGCCGTGCGGGCGTCGATGGCGGCGACCGCAGCGACCGCATGGCCGTCATAGAGCGCCTTCTTGCGGGCCATGCAGTTGTCGAGGATGTCGTACATGGCGGAATCGCCATTGGTGAGGTCGGGCAGGTCGGCCGCGGTGATCACCGCTTTCACGCCCTTCAGCGCCTCCGCCTTCGACGTGTCGATCTTCCCGATCTTGGCGTGCGCATGGGGGCTTCGCAGAACCTGCCCGACGAGCTGTCCGGGCATGTTGAAGTCCGCGCCGTAGCGCGCGCGGCCTGTCACCTTGTCGACGCCGTCGGGACGGATGGGGCGCGTGCCCACGGATGTGAACTTGCGAGCCGAGTAGCCAGGATCGAAACCCATGGTCATGCTCCTTTCATCGCGCTTGCGGCGTCCTGGACGGCGCGCACGATCTTGTCGTAGCCGGTGCAGCGGCAGAGGTTTCCGGCGAGCCCGAAGCGGATTTCCTCCTCGGTCGGATCGGGGTTCCTGTCCAGCAGGTCCTTCGCCGCGATCAGGAAACCCGGCGTGCAGACGCCGCATTGCAGCGCCGCGTGTTCGAGGAACTTCTGCTGCAACGGATGCAGCGTGTCGCCGTCCGCCATGCCCTCGATGGTCTCGATGCGCCGGTCTTGCGCCTCCATGCCGAGCACCAGGCACGAGCACACCAGCCGGTCGTCGAGGATGACGCTGCAGGCGCCGCAATCGCCGGTGCCGCAGCCCTCCTTGGTTCCCGTGAGGCCGAGCCGATCCCGCAAGACCTCGAGCAGCGTCTCTTCCGGCTGGCACAGGAACTCGACGTCATCGCCGTTGATTGTGGTCGAAACCGCCCTTCCAGACATCACTTTCCCCCTGCTCGCGCATAGGCGGTCGCGGCGGCCCGCCTGGCCATCACGCCCGCAACCTTCGTTCTGAACTCGACCGTGCCCCGCTTGTCGTCGATGGACCGGCAGGCCGCCGAACAGGCTCCCGCGAGCGCCTCCAGCGTGTCCGCGTCCGCTTTCGTGCCAATGAGGGCGCCGGCCGCCTCCTCCACCAGAAGCACCGTCGGGGCCACCGCGCCCAGAGCCACGCGGGCCGATGTCACGGTTCCGTCCTCATCGAGCGTCAGGCTCACGCCGGCGCTGACCACCGCGATATCCATCTCGGTGCGGGGAATGAATCGGAGATAGGCATCGCCCGACCGCGGCGGGCGCTTGCCGAGCAGGATGGCCTCGACGATCTCGCCTTTGGCCAGCGACGTCTTGCCCGGTCCGGTCGGCACGGCCTCCACCGCGACCGTGCGCCGGCCTCCCGGCCCGACGATCGACGCCCTGGCGTCGGCAGCCACCAGTGCCGGCACGCTGTCGGCCGCCGGCGAGGCGTTGCACAGATTGCCGGCGATCGTGCAGCGTCCCTGTACCTGCTTGGAGCCGATCAGTCGGGCCGCCTCGACGACGCCGGGCCATGCCTTCGTCAGGGCCGCGTTCTCTCCCATCAGGGCGCAGGGAACCGCCGCGCCGATGCTGAAACCTTCCGCCGTTTCCCTGATCTCGTCCAGTCCGTCGATCGCCTTGATGTCGACGATCAGGTCGGGTTCGACAAAGCCGCCTTTCATCCGCACCAGGAGGTCGCTGCCTCCGGCGAGAATGGCGGCCGTGCCGTCCGACCCGTCCAGCAGGCCAACGGCATCCTCTATCGATTGCGGGCGCTCGTAACGCATCGTCTCTCCCAGGTCATTCCGTTCCTTCGAACCCTTATAAAGCGACGGCCTGGAATGACCAACCGGTTCTCGCATCCGCGGCGTCCCCGCCGGCAAGGCCGCCCTTGACTTCCACCCGCCATAGTTGTCGAAAGAAAGTGCTCGCAGATCTGGGAGAGTGGCGCGCCAGCGGGCGCCAGGGGTTCGCTACAGAGAGAACGAGAGAGAGAAGGACATATGAGGCACATTGCAGTCTGGGGCCTTGCGGCCCAACTTATCGCCTGTCCCGTCGGGGCCGTTCTTGCCGAGACGGCGCTTCCGGAGGGGGCGACGCTGGCCGGCGACGCCGCGCCGCTTCGCGATTACGCGCCGAGCAGCAATCCCGGGAGCACGGATTTCGACGTGGCCGACCGGGCGGCAATCGCCAATCTGATCTATGCCTATTCCTTCGCCTACGACAATGGCGAGGCGGATGCGTGGTTCAGCCTGTTTACCCCGGATGCGGTATTCGTCGCCGGCGTGCCGGGCGGAGAGGCGGTCGCGTTCAAGGGCGATGGTTTCCACAAGTTCTGGCGGGCGCGGATGAAGACGTTCCGCACCTCCGGCAATATGCGCCGGCATCTGATGTCGAATATCCTGTTCCTCGACCAGACCGCCACGACCGCGCATGTCAGTGTCGCCGGCTTGCTGACCAACGCCAAGGACGGCAAGACGTTCAATGCCGTCTCGAGCCTCAATTACGAGGGCTGGCTGGTGAAGGGGGAGGATGGCTGGAAGATCAAGCGCTGGCACGATTTCCCCGACGCGCCGGTCCAGGAATAGGACGGGCCGGGGCGCCGACACGGTTCGCCCCGGGCCGCCGGGCGGAGGATGCCCCGGAGCACCGTGCGTCCGATCGGACGCACGGTGCTCTGACTTTTGATCTAGCCCGCCACGAGATCCTCCAGCCTTGCGGGGAAGCGGCGGATCCTGGTGCCGGTCGCATGCCATAGGGCGTTGGCCACGGCGCCCGCGGTGCCCGTGATGCCGATCTCGCCGACGCCCTTGATGCCGAGCGCATTCACATGGGGGTCGTCCTCGTGAACGAGCAGCGCGTCGAGCGAGGGCACATCGGCGTTCACCGGCACGTGGTATTCGCCGAGATCGGCATTCATCACCCTGCCGCTGCGCCGGTCGACGATGGCGGCCTCGTGCAGGGCGAAGGAGACGCCCCAGATCATGCCGCCGTAGAGCTGGCTCAGCGCGAGACGGGGATTGACGACCCGGCCCGCCGCGAAGGCCCCGACCAGGCGGGTGACGCGCATCTGGCCGAGATCCGGGTCGACCTTCACCTCCGCGAAGACCGCGCCATGCGCCTGCATCGCGTAGTGCTCCGCCGCCGCCGGGTCGCGGCTCGCCCGGCCCCTGCCTTCCACCTCGGCGAGCCCGGCGCGGGCGAGGATGTCGGCATAGCTTTCGCTGCGGCTGTCTTCGTCGCGGCGATGGAGCCGTCCGCCGCGCGCCACGACCCCGGCATTGCCGGCCCCGAAGAGCGGCGAGGAGGGGTCGGAGGTGGCGAGGTCGGCGAGCCGGGCGACCGCGTCGCCGCCGGCCGCGTCGATGGCGGCCCCCGCCGTCGCGGTGTGCCCCGAGCCGCCGGCGACCCCGGCATCGGGCAGGTCGGAGGAGCCGGCATGGAAGTCGACCCGGTCGATGTCGAGCCCCAGGCTGTCGGCCGCGATCTGGGCGAGCGACGTCCAGGCGCCCTGGCCCATATCGGCCGCGCTCGTCCTCATGGCGCCCGTGCCGTCGCCGCGCAGCACCGCATGCGCCTCGGCCTGGAACATGATCGCCGGGAAGCTGGCGGTCCCCATGCCCCAGCCGACGAGCAGGCCCGCCTCGTCCCGCATCTGCCGGGGAGCGAGCGGCCGGTCCGCCCAGCCGAAGCGTTCGGCGCCCCTGGCATAGCAGTCCCGCAGCGCCTTGGAGGAATAGGGCCGGCCGGTGATCGGCTCGACCTCGGCATAGTTCCTCAGCCGGAAGT
>Ga0207847_100156_pt1 | contig 36008 bp, 27 predicted proteins | sample TtaePargueraPR_8_FD_187736 | JGI IMG/M metagenome (GOLD analysis project Ga0207847, IMG submission 187736) | Aerobic enrichment media microbial communities from Bioluminiscent Bay, La Parguera, Puerto Rico - Tt and E1 (SPAdes) | ecosystem: Environmental > Aquatic > Marine > Unclassified ... | reverse complement strand
GACCGGAGATCTCCGTCTCGAGCGCCAGGCCGGTCGACGGCTCGTGGCGCAGCACGATGTCGCCAAGCCTCAGCTCTCCCGCCACCTGCCCGCCCAGATCTTCGGGCGGCTCGCGGTCGTGATTGCCGGTGATCCAGACCATGTCGCACAGTTCGGACAGGGCGCGGATGCTCGCAATATCCGTGTCGTGCAGCCGCTCACGGGCCCGACCGTCATGGAAGCTGTCGCCCAGCGAGACGAGCGTGCGCGGCCGGTAGCGCGCCATCACCTCCCGGAGCAGGCCGAGCGTCGCGCGCGTATCGTAGGGCGGCAGGTGCACCCCGCGCGCGGCATAGGCGGAGCCTTTCTCCAGATGCAGGTCGGCGACGATCAGCGTCTCAAGCGCCGGAACGAAGAGCGCGCCGGAGAGGTCGGCCACCAGGTCGAGTCCGTTCAGCCGGATGGGCGGTGCCTCAGACGAGGCGCATGGCTTCGGCGACAAGCTCATCGGCGGCTTCCTGGAGAAGGGCTTCATCGGCCTCGCCATAAACGGGTTCGCGCCCGATCTCAAGCATGACCGGCACGGCGAGCGGGGAGACGGTCTCGAGCCTGCGGTGGACGATGTGGCCACGGATGCGGGCCAGCATGTCGCTCAGGCGGCGGATGTCGAGAAGGCCCGCCGCCGCGTCGTCCCAGGCCGCGCGCAAGAGCACGTGGTCGGGCTCGTGCTGGCGCAACACATCGTAGATGAGGTCGGAGGAGAAGGTGACCTGCCGGCCCGACTTCTCCTTGCCGGGGAAGCGCCGCTCGATCAACCCGGCAATCACGGCGCAGGAGCGGAAGGTGCGCTTCATGAGGCTCGATTCGGCGAGCCAGGCGTCGAGATCGTCGCCCAGCATGTCCTCCTCGAAGAGCTCAGGCAGAGAGAGATGGCCGCTCTCCACCATCAGGCTCAGATCGCGCGTCCCCCAGACCGCCAGCGCGTATTCGTTGGCGACGAAGCCCAGGGGTCGCGCGCCGAGGCGCTCCATCCGGCGCGTCAAGAGCATGCCGAGCGTCTGGTGCGCGAGCCGTCCCTCGAACGGATAGCAGACGAGATAATGCCGTTTCGCGCGCGGAAAGGTCTCCACCAGCATCTCCGTGCGCTTCGGCACGCGCGACTTGAAGCGCTGGATGGACAGCCAGTCGCGCACCTGCGCCGGCAGGGCCCGCCAGCGCTCGGGATCGTCCAGCATGGCGCGTACGCGCGCGGCGAGATAGGTGGAGAGCGGGAACTTGCCGCCCATATAGGCGGGAATGCGCGGTTCCTGCGCGCTCGTGCGCGTCACCAGCGCTTCCGATTCCTCCAGCCGCTCGAAACGCAGCACATGGCCGGCGAACAGGAAGGTGTCGCCGGGCGCGAGCTGCTCGATGAAATACTCCTCGATCTCGCCCAGCACCCGGCCGCCCGGACCCACCATGCGCCGGGCGCCGCGTCCGCGCTGGCGCGCTAGGCGGACCTTGAGCATGTCGGCCTCCACGATGGTGCCGACATTGAGGCGGTATTGCTGGGCGATACGCGGATGGGCGAGGCGCCAGAGCCCGTCCGGCGTGCGCCTCAGCCGAGCGAAGCGCTCATAGGACCGCAGCGCATAGCCGCCGGTCGCCACGAAATCGACCACCGCGTCGAAATCGGCGCGGGCGAGCGTCATATAGGCGGCGGCGGAGCGGATTTCCCTATAGAGCGCATCGGCGTCGAACGGGCCGGCGCAGGCCACGCCGAGCACATGCTGGGCGAGCACGTCGAGCTTGCCCGCCACCGGCGGCTCGGTGTCCTGCTCGCCCTCGGCGGCGGCGTCCTCCGCCGCCTGGCATTCGAGCACCTCGAACCGGTTCGACGGCACGAGCAGGGCGTGGGAGGGCTCGTTCAGGCGGTGGTTGGCGCGCCCGATGCGCTGCATGAGGCGGCTCGCCCCCTTGGGCGCGCCGACATTGACGACGAGGTCGACATCGCCCCAGTCGATACCGAGATCGAGGGTGGAGGTGCAGACCACCGCGCGCAGGGTGCCCTCGCTCATGGCCTGCTCCACCCGGCGGCGCTGGGAGACGTCGAGCGAGCCGTGATGGAGCGCGATGGGCAGCGTGTCCTCGTTGACGTGCCAGAGCTCCTGGAAGACGAGCTCGGCCTGCGAGCGGGTGTTGACGAAGATAAGCACCATGCGCCGCGCGCGGATCGCCTCGTAGATCTCGCCGATCGCGTAGCGCGCGGAATGGCCCGACCAGGGCACGCGCTCCACCGACTCAAGGATCGAGATGTCGGGCGGCGGTCCCGGATCGCCCTCGACCAATGCGGCATGGTGCGGGGGCGCGTCCACGGGTTGCGGCACGAGCCAGGCCCGCAATGCATCCGGGTCGGCAACGGTCGCTGAAAGCCCGGTACGCCGGGCCTGCGGCGCGATCCGCGCAAGCCGGGCGAGCCCCAGCGAGAGCAGCGCGCCCCGCTTGCTGGCGACCAGCGCGTGCAGCTCGTCGAGCACCACGCAGCGCAGCCCCGAGAAGAACCTCTCCGCATCCGGATAGGCAATCATCAGCGCGAGCTGTTCCGGCGTGGTGATCAGGATGTCCGGCGGGTCGAGGCGCTGGCGCCGGCGCTTGCCCTGCGGCGTATCGCCGGTGCGCGTCTCGATTCGGATGTCGAGCCCCATCTCCGCCACCGGCGCCTCGAGATTGCGCGCAATGTCGACGGCGAGCGCCTTGAGCGGCGAGATGTAGAGCGTGTGGAGGGTGCTCGATGTCCGGGCTGCGCCGGCCCGCTCCCCCAGCTCGACGAGGCTCGCCAGGAAGCCGGCGAGCGTCTTGCCGCCGCCGGTCGGGGCGATGAGCAGCGCTGAGCGCCCGGCAAGGCCGTGCTCCAGCAAGTCGAGCTGATGGCGGCGCGGCTGCCAGCCGCGACCGGCGAACCAGTCCGCGAAGCGCCGGGGCAGGAGATCGGCCCCGGCGCGCGCGGTCACGCCCGTCTGTCCCTCGCTCGCCGTCATGCGCTGCGTCTTCGCGCTCCAAGCCATGGATGCCGCCCCGCACGTCCTGTGATAGAGAACCGGTCACGCATCTGTCGATTGTCCCCATGAGAACGATGAGCGCAACGCCGACATCATCGCAGCGCGTCACGCATCGCGCCGTTCTGGCCATCGCCCTGCCGATCATGGCGGCGAATGTGTCCGAGCCGCTGATCGGCGTCGTCGACACCGCCGTCATCGGCCGGCTGCCGGAACCCTACTATATCGGCGCGGTGGCGCTCGGCGGGGTGATCTTTTCCGTCCTGTTCTCCGCCTTCGGCTTCCTGCGCATGGGCACCACCGGCATGACCGCCCAGGCCGACGGGGTGGGCGACCGCGACGAGTTGAGGGCGGTGCTCGCCCGCGCCCTCATGATCGCCGGGGCCTGCGGGCTGGCGCTGATCGTGGCGAGCCCGCTGCTCCGGCGCACCGCCTTCGCCGTGATCGAGGGATCGCAGGCTGTCGAGTCCCAGGCGTCCGCCTATTTCGACATCCGCATCTGGGCGGCCCCGTTCTCGCTCGCCAACTACGCCTTTCTCGGCTGGTTCATCGGGCTCGGCCGGGCCGGCACGGCCTTTGCGCTGCAGATCCTGCTCAACGTCACCAACATGGCGCTCAACATCGTGTTCGTGCTGGGCTTCGGCATGGCGGTGGAGGGCGTGGCGCTCGGCTCGCTGCTCGCCGCGATGGTCGCGGCCACCGGCGGGGCGTGGGCGGTCTCGCGCGAGCTCGCCCGGCGCGGCGGCGGCTGGCAATGGCCAGCCATTCTCGCGCCCGCCCGCCTGCGGCGCACCCTCCGGGTCAATGGCGACATCATGGTGCGCTCGCTCTGCCTGCTGCTCAGCTTCTCCTTCTTCACCGCGCAAGGGGCGAAGGCGGGCGACCTCGTGCTCGCGGCCAATGCCGTGCTGATGAACTTCCTCTATGTCTATTCCTTCGTGCTCGACGGCTTCGCCCATGCCTCGGAGACCCTTGTCGGCCGGGCGGCGGGCCGGCGCGACCGGGACCTGTTCCGCAGGGCCGCCGGCATCTCCACCCTGTGGGCGGTGGCCGTGAGCGTGGCGCTCGCCGCCCTCGCCATCCTCGCCGGCCCTCTCGCCATAGACGGGCTGACGGTCAATCCGGAGATCCGGGAGACGGCGCGGGCCTATCTCCCCTGGGTGGCGCTCGCGCCGGTCGTCGGCGTGTGGAGCTTCCAGCTCGACGGCATCTTCATCGGCGCGACGGAGAGCCGGGAGATGCGCAACATGATGATCGTGAGCGTCGCCATCTATCTCGGCGCCTGGGCGCTCCTCACGCCGATCTGGGGCAATCACGGCCTGTGGATGTCGCTCCTCGTCCTGTTCGCCGCCCGCGCCGCGACGCTCGCCGCACGGCTGCCGACCCTCGACCGCACCCTGTTCGGCACACCCGGCCCGGTCGCCGCGCGATAGGCGCGGGACGGGCTCAGCGGAACAGCTCCAGAACGGCCTCCGGCGGGCGGCCGAGGGCGGCGCGCGGTCCCGCCACCACGATGGGCCTCTCGATCAGGATCGGATTGGCGCTCATAGCCTCGATCAGGGCGCGGTCGTCGAGCTCGGGGTTGTCGAGGCCCAGTTCCTTGTAGGGCGCCTCCCCGCGGCGGATGACGTCGCGCGGGCGCTTGCCGAGCTTCTTGAGGATCCGCTCCAGCTCGTCGGGAGACGGCGGCGCCTTCAGATACTCCACGAGCTTGGGCTGGATATTCATGTCCTGAAGCAGCTTCAGGGTCTCGCGCGATTTCGAGCAGCGCGGATTATGATACATGGTGACGTCCATTCGGATCAATCCTCCGGTTTTCTCCTGGCCCAGTCCTCGGCGCCCGAACCCACCGCATCCTGAAGCCGGCCGAAACCGTCTCGCTCCAGACGCTCCGACAATCCCCGCCTGATGCGCGCGACGACCCCCGGGCCCTCGTAGATGAAGCCGGTATAGACCTGGACGAGCGTCGCGCCGGCGCGGATCTTCTCATAGGCCGTCTCCGGCGAGGAGACGCCGCCGACGCCGATGAGCGGCAGCCGGCCTTCGGTGAGCAGCCGGACGCGCGCGAGCACCGCGGTGGAGAGCGCAAAGAGCGGCGCGCCCGACAGCCCGCCCGCCTCGTTGGCATGGGCAGACCGCAGCGCCGGGCGGCCCACGGTCGTGTTGGAAACCACCGCGCCGTCGACCCCGCCCTCAAGGCAGCAGTCCGCGATGTCGGCGAGTCCCGCCTCGTCGAGATCGGGCGCGATCTTGACGAGGACCGGCGTCTTGCGCCCGCTCTGCGCCGCGCAGCGGTCGCGCATGGCGACCACGCGGCCGATCAGCTCCGCCATGGCCTCGCGCGCCTGTAGGTCTCGCAGGCCCGGCGTGTTCGGCGAGGAGACGTTGACGACGAGATAGTCGGCAATGTCGTGGAAGGCCTCCACGCCGCGCTCGTAATCGGCCATGCGGTCGGCGGAGGTCTTGTTGGCGCCGATATTGACGCCGATCACGCCCTTGCGCCGCTTGAGCGCCAGAAGGCGCGCGCGGGCGGCGGCGTGGCCGTCATTGTTGAAGCCGAGCCGGTTGATCACCGCGCGGTCCTCCGGCAGGCGGAAGATGCGCGGGCGCGGATTGCCGGGCTGGGGCTCGGGCGTCAGCGTGCCGACCTCCACGAAACCGAAGCCGAGCCTCAGAAGCGCGCCCGGCACCTCGGCATTCTTGTCGAACCCGGCCGCCATGCCGACGGGGTTCGCAAAGTCGAGCCCGAAGGCGCAGACATGGAGACGCGGATCGTCCGGCACCGGGGCTCCCGCCACAAGCCCCAGATCGAGCGCCCGGATCGCGAGCCCGTGCGCGGTCTCCGCATCGATGGCATGGAGGAAGGGGCGGGTCAGCGCATAGAGGCCGCCGGTCATGACATTGCCACCTTTGGCCCGTAGCAGGGCGCTTTGCAATCATAGATTATTAAACACTCAGGCGTACAACCCATGACCGTGGACCGGAAACAGCTTGCATCGCGGGGGACACTAGCCGCGGGCACCCGGTCGCTCAAGGGCGCTCTTGCCGCGCCTTCGGCACTGGCGGCCATGCCGACCGCGGGCGAACGCTCCGGACCACCGTTCACGGAAACAGTCGGGAAAGCCATCCATGTTCTCGCATGACCAGATCTGGGCCGGCATAGACCGTCTGGCCCTGAGCCACGGCCTGTCGCCGTCCGCGCTCGCCCGCCGGGCCGGGCTCGATCCCACCTCGCTCAACAGGTCGAAGCGGTTCACCCGCGAAGGCCGGCCGCGCTGGCCGAGCACATCGAGCATCGCCAAGCTTCTGCACGCAACCGGCGTGCCGCTCGAAGAGTTCGCCGCCCTTGTCGGTGCCGCGGCGACCCCGGACAGCCCGGCTCAGCCCGCCAGCCGCCCCGAGAGCGCCTGCGAGATCAAGGCGCGCGTCTCCTCCACGCCGTAGAGGGCGACGAAGGAGCCGAAGCGCGGCCCCTGCTCCTGGCCGAGCAGGATCTCGTAGAGCGCCCTGAACCAGTCGCGCAGGGTCTCGAAGGGATGGCTCTTGCCGACCTCGTAGACCACATCCTGGATCTGCTCGGCCGATGCGCCTGCTTCAAGCGCACCGAGCCGCTCCGCGAGGTCCTCAAGCGCGGCGCGCTCGGTATCGCTCGGCGCGCGGTAGGACTTGGACGGCTTCACGAAGTCGTCGAAATAGTTGACCGCGTAGCCGACCAGATTGTCGAGCACGGGATGGGTTTCGGGCGAGGCGCCGGGCGCATAGCGCCGGATGAAGCCCCACAGCACCTCGCGGTCGTCCGACTGCGACGCGTTCACCAGATTGAGGAGCAGCGCGAAGCTCACCGGCATATCCACCGTCGGGGGATCGCCCAGATGGATATGCCAGACCGGGTTCACGAGCCGCTCCTTGAGCGACTGCCCGGGATATTTCGCGAGGAAGGTGAAATACTCGTCCACCGTCTTCGGGATGACGTCGAAATAGAGCCGCTTGGCCTTGCGCGGCGCCTGGAACATGAAGAGCTCCAGGCTTTCCGGCGAGGCGTAGCGCAGCCATTCGTCGATGGTCAGGCCGTTGCCCCTGGACTTGGAGATCTTCTCGCCCTTCTCGTCGAGGAAGAGCTCGTAGTTGAAGCCGTCGGGCGGCGTGCCGCCGAGCGCCGAGCAGATGCGGCTGGAGAGCTTCACGCTGTCGATCAGGTCCTTGCCGGACATCTCGTAGTCCACATCCTGCGCGTACCAGCGCATGGCCCAGTCGGCCTTCCATTGCAGCTTGCAATGGCCGCCGGTCACCGGCACCTCGACGAGCGCGCCCGTCTCCGGATCGCGATAGACGACCGTTCCCGCCCCGGGCTTGCGTTCCTCGAGCGGCACCTGGAGAACCTTGCCGGTGCGCGGGCATACGGGCAGGAAGGGCGAATAGGTCTTCTGGCGCTCCGCCCTGAGCGAGGGCAGCATGATCGCCATCACCTCGTCATAGGCCTCCAGCACCCGCAGGAGCGCCTTGTCGAACAGGCCGGAGCGATAGTATTCCGTCGCGCTCGCGAAGTCGTATTCGAAGCCGAAGCGGTCGAGGAACGCGCGCAGCATGGCGTTGTTGTGGTGGCCGAAGCTCTCGTACTTGCCGAACGGGTCCGGCACCGCTGTCAGCGGCTTGTCGAGATGCTCGCGCACCATATCCCCGTTGGGAATGTTGTCGGGCACCTTGCGCAGGCCGTCCATGTCGTCGGAGAAGCAGACGAGGCGGGTCGGCACCTCGGAGATGAGCGAGAAGGCATGGCGCACCATGGTGGTGCGCGCCACTTCGCCGAAGGTGCCGATATGCGGCAGGCCGGAGGGCCCGTAGCCGGTCTCGAACAGGACCTCCGTCTTGTCCCCGCTCCGCTCGATCCGTTTGAGGAGCTTGCGCGCCTCCTCGAATGGCCAGGCCTTGCTGGCCATTGCCTCGTCGAAGAGCTCGGGGGTGCGGTGGTCGGTCATGTCCGTCGTTTCGCTGTCGGGGTTGAATGAGCGCGCGACACTAGGTCTCTCCCCGCCGGGCGTCAATCTGGCTTTGGCGGGTGGAGAGCGGCCCGCTAGCGGTTCAACCGGATAGAATAATGCCTTGGAGCAATCTGCGTCCGATTGGACGCAGATCACGTTGCTCCAACCTTTTGAGATAGACCAAATTATCGATCTCAAATCGATTCCGATTTAAGATCGTTTGATCTAGGCTGGCCGGGCGTCAAAACGAATCGAGAACATTTTCGTATCGATGGCACAATCCGCGCCAGACCCGGCCGACATCGCCCATATTGACGCGCTCGGCGACGTCCCCGCCGCGGCTCTTGCCGGCGTGCGCCTCGCCGTCGGCGACGGGCACGGGGGCTCAGGCATGCTGGCGGCGGCGGACGGCCTGCGGCTCCTGTCCCGGACGCCGCATCTCGTCTGCCATGCCGCCTTTCTGGCGAACCGGCTCGCGGTTGCCGCCCAGGCGGGCGAGCGCGAGGCCCGCGCCGCCCGCGACGTCGACCATCTCGATCTCGCGGAGCTGTTCGCCTTCGTGCATCCCGCCCGCTTCGCCCTGCCGAGCCCGGAGGGCATGGCCCGGGCGCTCGGCATCGAGAGCGGGCACGGCGGTCCGGCCGACCTGCTGCACGCCGCAGCCGGTGCCCTTCTCGACACGCTGGCCTCGGGACGGGTCTCCAATCCGCGCGACCTCGCCCGACTGACCGTCCTGCTGGAGCGGGCCCGCTGGCCCTGGGCCCCGTTCGTGCGTGCCGCGCTCGACCGCCGCGGCCTCGCCCTCGACGACACCATGCCGGCGACGAGCCTCAATGTGTGGGACCGCCTGCCGGACTGGGAGGACGACGGCCCCGTTCCCCCGCCCGGCACGCTGCCCGTCAACCCGGACGAGGCCGAGGCCGCGCTCGCCACCCTCATCGGCGAGGGGGCGGAGGCGCGGCCCGCGCAGCGGCAATATAGCGCGGAGGCCGCGGAGGCCTTCGCACCGCGCGACCGGCCGGAAGAGAACCACATCCTTCTCGCAGAGGCCGGCACGGGGCTCGGCAAGACACTCGGCTATCTCGCGCCGGCGACCGTCTGGGCGCGCCGGAACGGCGGCACGGTGTGGATCTCCACCTATACGAAGAACCTCCAGCGCCAGCTCCGCCAGGAGGCCCAGCGCGCCTATCCGGACCCCGAGGAGCGCCGCCGCAAGGTGGTCGTCCGCAAGGGCCGGGAGAACTATCTCTGCCTGCTGAACCTTCAGGAACGCGTCGCCGGCCTCACCCCCCAGAACGGGCGCGGCACGCTGCTCGCCGCCCTCATCGCCCGCTGGGCCATGGCGAGCCGCGACGGCGACATGGTGGGCGGCGACTTTCCGGCCTGGCTCATGCCGCTCTTCGTCGATATGGGGGCGGGCAGCGAGCGCGCGCCGTCGCCCGCCGCCCTCGGGCTGACCGACCGGCGCGGCGAATGCATCCATTCCGCATGCCCGCATTACCGCAAGTGCTTCATCGAGCGCGCGGTCCGGGCAGCGCGCAAGGCGGAGATCGTGATCGCCAATCACGCGCTGGTCATGATCCAGGCGGCGATGGACCATGCGCTCGGCCCCCCGGAAACGGCGGGCGAACAGACCTCCACAGGCCTCGTCAGGCGGCTTGTCTTCGATGAGGGCCACCACGTCTTCGACGCTGCCGACAGCGCGTTCTCCGCCCATCTCACCGCCATCGAGGCCGCCGAGCTCAGGCGCTGGCTGCGCGGCGGCGAGCAGCGGGGCCGGCGCGGCCGCAGCCTAGCGGAACGCATCGGCGACCTCACGGGCGACGACGAGGCGGCCGAGGAGGCGCTGGCAAAGGTGATGGACGCCGCGCGCGCCCTGCCCGGGCCGGGCTGGATGCGGCGTATCCAGGCCGGGGCGCCGGACGGCCCGGCGGAACGGTTCCTCACCCTGGTGCGCGAGCAGGTACTCGCCCGCGCCGAGCAGCGCGGCCCCTATGCCATGGAAGCCGACTGCCGCCCGCTGGCCGGCGGCGTCGGCAAGGCCGCGCGCGAACTCGACGACGCCCTGCGGGAGCTGCTGGCGCCCATGAGGGCGCTCGCCCGCGCGCTCTCCGGCCAGCTCGACGACGAGGCGCGCACGCTGGAAACCGCGGAGCGCTCACGGCTGGAGGCGACCGCGCGCAGCCTCAGGCGGCGCGGCGACCTGCTCGTCGGCGGCTGGAGCGAGATGCTCATCACCCTCGACGACGAGGAGGAGGAAGCCGCCGGCTTCGTCTCGTGGTTCGCCATCGACCACGCCTTCGGCCGGGAGTCCGACGTCGGCATGCACCGCCACTGGATCGACCCGACCATCCCGCTCGCGCAAACGGTGCTGGAGACGGTCGACGGCGCGATCGTCACCTCCGCAACGCTCAAGGACCGCCCGCCGGACGTGCCCGACGACTGGACCAGCGCGGAGATGCGCACCGGTGCGACCCACTTGCCCTATCCGGTCCGGCGCACCGCGCACGACTCGCCCTTCGACTATCCGAGCCAGGCGCGGATCCTTGTCGTGAACGACGTCAACCGGCAGGACCTCGACCAGGTCGCCGCCGCCTATCGCGAGCTCTTCATCGCCTCGCGCGGCGGCGCGCTCGGCCTGTTCACCGCGATCTCCCGGCTCCGGCAGGTGCACGGGCGGCTGCTCGCGCCGCTCGGCGAGCACGGCCTGCCGCTCTACGCCCAGCATGTCGACCCCATCGACAACGGCACGCTGGTCGACATCTTCCGCGCGGAGGCCGATGCGTGCCTGCTCGGCACGGACGCCATGCGCGACGGGGTAGACGTGCCGGGCGAGGCGCTGCGCCTCATCGTGCTGGAGCGGGTGCCGTGGCCGCAGCCGAGCATCCTCGACCGGGCGCGGCGCGGGGCGTTCGGCGGATCGGCCTGGCAGGACATGACGGTCCGGCTCAGGCTGCGCCAGGCCTTCGGCCGGCTGGTGCGCAAGGCCGACGACCGCGGCGTCTTCGTCGTGCTCGACCCGCGCCTGCCGACGCGCTTCACCACTGCCTTCCCGCCGGGCGTCGCGGTGGAACGCGTGGGACTGGTCGAGGCGATCGAGGCGGTGGAGGGGTTTTTGGCCGCCCCCCTTGTTGATCGCGCCGCGAACGGATAGATGATGGCGGGCTGGACCCCGCACCGCCGTACCGGTCCGAACACAGACGGTCGCTCAAGAGGAGACCCCGATGCCGAGCACCATCAATCCCCATCAGGCCCTCGTCTATGTCATGGTCACCATGTCGGCGGTGGACCGCAAGATGAGCGACCATGAGCTCATGCGGATCGGCAACATCGTGCAGAGCCTGCCGATCTTTCGCGATTTCGATCCGGAGCGGCTGGTATCGGTCGCGGAGGAATGCGGCGAGATCCTGAGCGAGGATGGCGGGCTCGACGCCATTCTGGGATTGGTGAAGGAGGCGCTTCCCGAGCGTCTGCGCGAGACGGCCTATGCGCTGGCCGTAGAGGTTGCCGCGGTGGATCTCGACGTGCAGCAGGAGGAGCTGCGCTTCCTGCAGATCCTGCGCGACCATCTCGACATCGACAAGCTCACCGTCGCCGCCATCGAACGCGCCGCCCGCGCCCGCTACCGCACGATGTGACCGGCCGCTGGCCCGCGCGCCCCGTGCCCCCGGCCAAGACGGGCGGGGAACACCGCCCCCTCACGCCCCCGGGAGCGCGAGCGTCAGCTCGTCCTTCACGGTTTCCATCACCACATAGGTGTGGGTCTGGAGCACGCCGGGCAGCCTGGAGATGACGGCGCCGAGGACGCGGCGGTAGCTTTCGATGTCGCGGGTGCGGACCTTGAGCAGGTAGTCGTAGCCGCCGGCGATCATGTGGCAGGACTGGATTTCCGGCACGCGTGCCACCGCCCTGTTGAATGCCTCCAGCTCGTCCGACGTCGTGCCCTTGAGCTGCACCTGGACCATGGCCAGATGGGCGACATCGAGGATCGACGGGTCGAGCCTTGCGAAATAGCCCGAAACCACCCCCGCCTTCTCCATCCGTCTCAGACGTTCCGCGCAGGGTGTCTTGGTGAGGTGCACCCGGCGCGACAGTTCCGCGATCGTGATGCGCCCGTTTTTCTGGACTTCCTGGAGAATGCGCAGATCGGTCGCGTCGAGCCTGTGCTGTTTCATATCATTTTCCTGTTTTAATATCGTTTCATGGTCTTTTTGTCTGTCTAATGCCGTTTTTTGGAGCCTAAACCTACCATACGGCTGTTAAATTGCAGAGAAAAGGGAGAATGGCCTGAAGGCCTCGCAGCGAACGTGACGGAAAGACCGGGAAGAGACCAATGACATCATCGACAAGGCGATTGCCGAGCCTGCCGCTGGCGCTGACGCCCGTGGTGCTCACGCTGCTCGTACTGGGCGTGCAGCTCTTCTACTTCGACGATTTCACACCGCATGTGCCACTGGCGATCGGACTGGCGATCACCTCGCTGGTCGGCATTTCGCTGGGCTTCGACTGGCGCAATATCGAAAAGGGTGTGTTCCATGTGATCCACGTTTCCCTGCCGTCGGTCTCCGTGCTCATCACGGTGGGCATGATCATCGGCGTGTGGATCGCCAGCGGCACCGTGCCGACGCTCATCTATTACGGGCTGACCATCCTCTCGCCGCAGATCTTCCTGGCCGCCGCCATGGTGCTGTGCTCGGTCGTGTCTTTGTCGCTCGGCACCTCCTGGGGCACGGTCGGCACGGTCGGTCTGGCACTGATGGGCATCGGCGCGGGTTTCGGCATTCCGGTCTACTGGACGGCCGGGGCCGTGGTCTCCGGAGCCTTCTTCGGCGACAAGGTCTCGCCGCTCTCCGACACCACCAATCTCGCGCCCGCCGTCACCGGCGTCGACGTGTTCTCGCATATCAAGAACATGATGCCGACGACCGTTCCCTCCATGCTGATCGCTTTCGCGATCTACCTGTTCGCGGGCTATACGCTCATCGAGTCCGACGGCGCTTCCTTCGAACGGATCACGCTGATCACCGAGGCGCTCCAGGACAATTTCGTCATCTCGCCCTGGCTGCTCCTGCCCGCGCTGCTGGTGATCGGGCTGGCGGTCAAGCGCATGCCGCCCATCCCCTCGCTGTTCGCCGGCGCGCTGGCCGGCGGCGCGGCGGCCATGATCGCGCAGGGCGTCGGACTTCACGACGTCTTCACCTATGCCAATAGCGGCTACAGCATCGACACCGGCATCAGCGAGATCGACAGCCTGCTCAATCGCGGCGGCATCCAGTCCATGATGTGGACCATTTCGCTCGTGCTGATTGCGCTCGGCTTCGGCGGTGCGCTGGAGAAGACCGGCTGCCTGGAAACGATCATCCAGGCGATCATGACCAAGATCCGCAGCTTCGCCGGCATCCAGTCGGCGGCCATCGGCACCTCCATGGCGACCAACCTGGTCGCCGGCGACCCCTATCTTTCCATCGCCCTTCCGGGCCGCATGTATGCCCCGGTCTATCGCGGCATGGGCTATTCGACGCTGAACCTGTCGCGCGCGGTGGAGGAAGGCGGCACGCTGATCTCGCCGCTGATCCCGTGGAATGCGGGCGGGGCCTTCGTGATCTCCGCGCTCGCGCTCGGCGTCTCCAGCGGGCATATGGAGAACCTGCTCTACATTCCGCTCGCCTTCGCCTGCTGGCTGTCGCCGGTCTTCGGTATCTTCTACGCCTTCACCGGCTTCTTCTCGCCGCGCGCGAGCAAGGAGGAGAAGCGCGGCTGGCACGAGGCCGGAGAGACCGTCGCCGACCTCAGCGCCCATGGCTGGGTGCCCGAAGACGAGCCCGCGGATGCCGGCGCCGATATCGAGGTCGACGGCCTCGCGACCGAGCAGGTGCGCAGCCAGTAGCCTCGACCGGCACGGCAGAACGCCATGCGTGCCCCGTCCGGACCCTTCGGACGGGGCCCGCCTCGTTCCCGGGCGCCACACGGTCTTGTGACCGCCGGCCCCCGTGCGCACCGACGCCCGAGGGACTACATTGACCGCATCGCGGATCGTAGCGGACGCCACGGGAGATGCAGGTCATAGAGTCCGAAGCGCTTGTCCGGCTCGCAGCCTTTGGCGGCATCTTCGCCGTCATGGCGGTGTGGGAGCTTGCCATGCCGCGGCGCGAGCGCGTCCAGCCGAGGGGCCGGCGCTGGCTCACCAATCTGGCCATGGTGGCCATCGACACACTGGCCCTGCGTCTTCTCTTCCCCATTCTCGCGGTGGGCGTGGCCATGGAGGCCTCCGCGCAGGGCTGGGGCCTGTTCGCCCTGACCGCCCTTCCCTCATGGCTCGAGGTCGCACTGGCCGTGATCGCCCTCGACCTGGCGATCTACGCGCAGCATGTCGCCTTCCACAAGGTTCCCATCCTCTGGGCGGTCCACAAGGTCCACCATGCCGACCGGGATATCGACGTGACCACCGGCATCCGCTTCCATCCGGTGGAGATCTGCCTGTCCATGCTCATCAAGTTCGCCGTGGTGGTCGCGCTCGGCGCGCCGGCGCTGGGGGTGTTCCTGTTCGAGGTGCTGCTCAACGGCACGGCCATGTTCAACCACGCCAATCTGCGCCTGCCCGCACCGGTCGACCGGATCGTGCGGCTCCTCGTGGTGACGCCGGACATGCACCGCGTCCACCATTCGGTCCGCATGGCGGAGACCGATTCCAATTACGGCTTCAACCTGTCGGTCTGGGACCGGCTGTTCGCCACCTACGTTCCCCAGCCCCGCGACGGCCATCTGGGCATGCGCATCGGACTGGCCGACTGCCAGACGGACGAGCCCTCGCGGCTCGGCTGGAGCCTCCTCCTGCCGTTCCGGCATCTCGGCCGCAGCCTGCGCACGCGCAAGACGTCGAGCGAAAGCTGAGCGCGAGGGGCTTGCATTCGGAACGCCACCGGCCCGCTCCCCCATGAGTCCTTGCGTCTAGAACGGCACCGGCCCGCTCCCCCACCCGGCCGCCCATAGAATTATGATCCCGTGGGTGGCCGGGTGGGGGAGCGGGCCGGTGCTGCCATCGCAGGAAAACACACCCCCGTCTCAATAGAGATCGAGCGGCAGGTATTTCCGGACGAGCTGGTCGTAGGTGCCGGAAAGCTTGATCCGGTCGAGCGCGCGGTTGAACGCCTCGCGGAGCGGCTCGTCGCCGCGCCTAACGGCGATGCCGATGCCGTCGCCGAAGAAATACGCCTCCGTATAGGCGCCGTCGACGAGTTCGCAGCAATCCTCCGCATCCTCGCCCAGCACCCAGAAGATAAGCCCCGCGCCGTCGGCGAACAGCGCGTCGATACGGCCCTCCTTGAGTGCCAGGCGCGCCTCCGCCGGATCGTCGTAGAGCCGGATCAGGGCCCCGCTGAAGAAGGCGCCGAGATAGGCCTCGTGGGCCGAACCGCGCATCACGCCCACGCGCTGGCCGGACAGGGCGCGCGGCGTGGCGCGGCTGAGCTTGGCCGGCTTGCGCACGGCGAACCGGGCGGGCGTGCGGAAATAGGGCTTGGAGAAATCGACGCGACGGAGCGCGGCCTCGGTGATCTTCATCGAGGCGACGATCGCGTCCGTCTCCCCCGACAGGAGCGCCGGCAACAGCTCCTCCCACGGCTTGGAGGCGATCTCGCAGGTCACCTTCAGCGTCGCGCAGAGCGCGCGGGCGAGTTCGACATTGAAGCCGACCAGCGCGCCCTCGGTGCTGATATAGTTGAAGGGCGGATAGTCGTCGCCGGTGAGGATGCGGACACGGTCGCGGCCCGGCAGGACCGGTGCCGGCCGGTCGGGATCGATCCGCCACAGCATGGGCTGGTCGCCGACGCGCGGCAGCGCCAGCTCCTCGCCCTCGCCGGCGTCCTGGAAGCCGTCCGCGCCGGACCCGCCGCCCGGACCCGTTTGCGCCGCCGCCGGCATGACCGTCGCCGCGGCGAGCAGAGCCCCCGCGAAGACGGCGCGCCAGAACGCTGTCCCTGTCCGCCTCATCGCGACCGCACTTCGCATTCGTTGAGACCGTTACCCCTTGTCACCCGACCCGTTTCCCACAGCGCCGTTTGCAGCGCCATCATTTCATGCTTTCATGCTGCCGGGAACCTCTGGATTGAACCGGGGGAGGGGGCAATCGGACATTTCGAGCGACGCGGCGACCCTTCGCTGCGCGAGGCGGCTGTGCCGTTCATCCGGCCAGCCGGCGAGCTATTGCGCGGGAGCCTTCTGGCGCACGGCCTGATAGCGCCCGAAGAGCTCGACGGGGCGGAGCGGGAGGCGCGCCGCTTCGGCGTCACCCCCGGCGCGGTGCTCCTGTCGCGCGGGATGGTGGCCCAGGCGGACTATTTCGACCGGCTCTCCATGGCGACCGGCATTCCGCGCCTCGGCCTCGACGCGTTGCGGACCGCCATGGCGGCACTGGGCGTGGAGGAGGCCGAGGCCGCCGCCCGCTCCGGCATGGTGCCGCTGTGGCCGTCCGGCCAGGGGGCGGGCCACGCGGCCGCCATCGCCGATCCCGGCGCGGTCCGGGCGGCGGGAGGCGACGTCTGCGCGCTGGTCACGCCGGACGAGCTGCGCTGGGCCGTTCAGGCCGAGCATGGCGCGGCGTTTGCGGCCCGCGCGAGCGGATGGCTCGCCGGCGAAGCGCCCGCACTGTCGGCACACCGCCGCACGACGGTCGCGCAGCGTGCCGCGATGGCGTCCATGGGGCTCGCCGGCCTCGCCGGTCTCCTGGTCGCGCCGGCGGTCACGGCCATCGCCGCGAACATCCTGTGCGCATTCTTCTTCCTCGCCGTCTCGGCGCTGCGCCTGACCGTGCTCGTCTGCCGGCGCGGCACGCTGCCGCCCGCCCCGCCCCTGCCCGACGACCGGGCACTCCCCGTCTACACCATCCTCGTGCCGCTGTTCCGCGAGGCGGCGATCCTGCCCCATCTCGCCGCCGCCCTGCGCGAGCTCGACTATCCGCCGGAGAAGCTCGACATCAAGATCCTGCTGGAGGAGGACGACACCGACAGCCGGCATGCGGCGGCCGCCCTCGACCTGCCGCCATGGTTCGAATGCCTCGTCGTGCCGCGCGGCGAACCGCAGACCAAGCCGCGCGCGCTCAATTACGGCCTGCGCTTCGCGCGCGGCGAGTTCGTGGTGATCTACGACGCGGAGGATGCGCCCGAGCCCGACCAGCTGCGCAAGGCGGTCGCCGCCTTCAGGGCCGCACCGCGCGACGTGGCCTGCTTCCAGGCCCGGCTGAGCTTCTACAATCCGGACGAGAACTGGCTGACACGGCAGTTCACCGTGGAATATGCGAGCCTGTTCGATCTCATGCTGCCGGTCATGGCCGATCTCGACCTGCCGGTTCCGCTCGGCGGCACCTCGAACCACTTTCGCGCCGACACCCTGCGCGAGGTGCGCGCCTGGGATCCCTGGAACGTCACCGAGGACGCCGATCTGGGCCTGAGGCTCGCGCGCTCGGGCTGGCGCGTCGGCATGCTCGCCTCCACGACCTACGAGGAGGCCAATTGCCGCCTCGGCAACTGGATCCGGCAGCGCTCGCGCTGGATCAAGGGCTGGATGCAGACATGGCTCGTCCACATGCGCTCCCCCGTCCGGCTCTGGCGCGATCTCGGCGCGGCCGGCTTCTTCGCCACGCAGGCGCTCGTCGGCGGCATCGTCGTCTCCGGCCTCGTCCATCCGCTGTTCCTCGCCGTGATCGCCGCCGATGCGCTGGGCGGGGTGCTGTTCGCCGGCGTGGACCGGAGCTGGCTCGCCGCAACGCTCGCCGCCTCCAGCATCCTGGTGCTCGTGACGGGCTATGGCTGCGTGCTGGCGGCGGGCTACGCCGCACTCGGCGAGCGCGAGGGATTAAGGCGCCTGCGCCGTGCGGTGCCGGCAATGCCCCTCTACTGGCTGCTCGTCTCGCTCGGCGCGTGGCATGCGCTGTGGCAGTTCATCCGCAAGCCGTTCTATTGGGAGAAGACGGAGCATGCCGTCAGCGCCCAGTTCCACGGCACCCACGAGGACTGACGGCGCGACACGGGAGGAGCAGGCCGCGCTACTCCGCGGCCTCCGCGCGGATGAGGGATTGCGCGATCGAGGCCCGCAGGGAGGCCGGACGCACCGGCTTCTTCAGATAGAGCACGCCGAGCGCGGCCGCGCGGTCGCGCAGCGTCCGCGAGCGGTCGGCGGTGATGAGGACGGCGGGGAGATGGCGCCCGGCGCGCGCCCTCAAGGTCTCCACGAGGCTCAAGCCGTCCTCGCGATGCAGGTGGTAGTCGGCCAGGATGCAGCCGATCCGGCTGCCGTGGCGGTCGAGCGCGGCGAGCGCTTCCGCCGATCCGGTCGCCTTGAAGACCGCGCACCCCCAGCCCTCCAGAAGCGTTTCCATGCCGTCGAGGATCTGCCCCTCGTTGTCGATACAGAGCACGCCCAGCCCCTCCATGCGCGCGGTGGCGGGCCCGCCGATCCGCGGCCCGATGGCGAAGGCGGGTTCCGTGGCCGGCTCCGCCAGCGGCACGGCGACGGAGAAGGCCGAGCCCCGCCCCGGCACCGATGTCAGCTCCAGCCCGTGGCCGAGCATGTGCACGATGCGCTCCACGATGGACAGGCCGAGCCCGAGGCCCGGCCCCGCCTCGGGGGCTGCGTCGAGCCGCTGGAACTCCTGGAAGATCAAAGTCTGCTTGGCCTCCGCGATCCCCGTGCCGGTGTCGAGCACCGCGATCCGCACCGTGTCGCCCGTGCGGCGGCAGCCAACGAGAACGCGGCCCCTCGGCGTGTATTTCAGCGCATTGGAGACGAGGTTCTGCAGCACCCGGCGCAGGAGCCGGCGGTCGGTGCGCACCGACAGCGAGGAGGGCACGATCCTGAGCTCGAGCCCCTGCGCGGCGGCGACGGGGCCGAATTCGCGCTCGAGCGCGCCGAACAGCTCGCCGATATGGACGCTCGTCACATCGGGCTTCAGCGCGCCGGCATCGAGCCTCGAAATATCGAGAAGGGCGGTGAGGATGTCCTCCACCGCCTCCAGCGAGGCATCGACATTGGCCGCGAGCCGGCGGTCCTCCGCGGTGTCCTCCGACCCCTCCCCATGGCGCTCCACGAGGCTCGACGTATAGAGCCTGGCGGCGTTGAGCGGCTGGAGGATATCGTGGCTCGCCGCGGCGATGAACCGCGTCTTGCCGAGATTGGCCGCCTCCGCCTCGGCCTTGGCGCGCACGAGCTCCGCATTGAGCTCGGTGAGCCTGGCGGTGCGCTCCTCCACCCGGCGCTCGAGCGTCTCGTTGGCGCGCTGGAGCGCCTCGGCGGCCTCCACGCGCTCGGTGATGTCGGCGAAGGTGACGACGAAGCCCCCGTCGGGCATGGGGCTCGAACGCACCTCGACGACGGAGCCGTCATGGCTCAGGCGTTCCTGATAGGGCTCCATGGAGACGATCAGCTTGTCGAGGCGCTCCGCGATGGCGCGCTCGCTCTCCGCGATGCCGGCATTGCCCACAATGGTCCGCACCACCTCGTTGAGCGGCACGCCGACGCGCCCGATATCGGGCGGCAGGTGCAGGAGTCCGCGGAACTGCCGGTTCCAGCAGATGAGATTGAGCGTCTTGTCGAAGACGGCGATGCCCTGGCCGACATGGTCGATGGCCGATTGCAGCAGGTCGCGATTGTACTGGATGGCGGCGGAGGCGTCGTCGAGGAGCCGCATGGCGCCGCGCCGGTTGGCGCTGTAGCGTTCCAGCAGAAGGGCGAGGACCAGCCGCGACGAGGCGGCGCCCACGGCACTCGCGAGCAGATGCTCGGCAAAACGCAGAAGCCGGATATCGGCCTCCGCCTCGTCGTCGAGCGCGATATGGCGCGCGGCGGCGAACTCCGCGAAGGAGCGCTCGGTCCGTTCCGCGCCGAGATAGCGCGCGACCGTGCGCTTCAGGTCGCCGGTCGAGATGGAGGTTCGCCACAGCCGGAAGCTCGGTGCCGCCGCCGGCAGGTCGGCCGCCACGAACAGATTGGCCTGGAGGCGCTCGATGGGCTGGGGCTGGGAGAGAAGAGACACGGCGACATAGACGGCGATATTGGCGATGAGGCTCCACAGCACACCGTGGGTCAGCGGCTCGAATTCCAGGTTGAACAGCATTTCCGGCCGCAACAGCCCGATGCCGAACGGTCCGTGCTCGAGCAGGCTCGCCGGGAACCAGCCGGCATCGGTGAAGGCCGGCAGGATGAGCGTGTAGGCCCACAGCGCGAAGCCGGTCAGGGTCCCCGCCATGGCGCCGCGGGCGGTGGCGCGCCGCCAGATGAGCCCGCCGAAGAAGGCCGGCGCGAACTGCGCGATGGCGGCGAAGGACAGGAGCCCGATCTGGGCGAGCGCCACGGAATCCCCGATCATGTGATAGAAGGCGTAGCCGAGCCCCAATATGGCGAAGATCGCCACGCGGCGGACATTCAGCAGCAGGCCGAGCATGTCCTCGCGCTCATGGGCGCTCTCCTGGCGCTGGCGCAGGAGGAGCGGCACCACGATGTCGTTGCACACCATGATGGACAGCGCCAGCGTCGCCACGATCACCATGGCGGTCGCCGCAGACAGGCCGCCCACGAAGGCGACGAGCGTCATGGCCGGCGAGTCGGCTGCGACCGGCAGCGCGAGCACGAAGCTGTCGGCGTCCACCGTGCCCGGCTCGAAGGTGAGCAGGCCGGCGATCGCGATGGGCACGACGAACAGGTTGATCGCGATGAGATAGAGCGGGAACAGCCAGGCCGCCCGCTTGACGTCGGAGATATGCGTGTTCTCCACCACCGCGACGTGGAACTGGCGCGGCAGGAGCACGATGGCGACCAGCGCGAGCAGCGTCATGGTGAGCCAGCGGTCGCCCTGGAGGCCGCGCGTGAACAGCTCCTCGATCTCAGGGGTCGCGGCCACCTTGTCCAGCATGGGGCCGATACCGCCGAGCATGGAGAAGGTGACGAAGGCGCCGACCACGGTGAAAGCGACGAGCTTGACCACGGACTCCACCGCGATGGCCGCGATCACGCCGTCCTGGTGTTCCGTCGCGTCGATGTGGCGCGTGCCGAAGAGCACGGTGAAGACGGCCATGGCAGCCGCCACCACGAGCGCCAGATCGCTGAACACCGGGAAGGCCGGGCCCGACGTGCCGGAGACCTCCAGAAGCGTGGTCAGCGAGCTTGCCACCGCCTTCAGCTGCAGCGCGATATAGGGCAGCGTGCCGATCACCGCGATGGCCGCCACCACGGCACCGAGCGCCTGGTTCTTGCCGTAGCGCGCGGCGATGAAGTCGGCGATGGAGGTGATGTTCTGCTTCTTGGCGATCTCCACGATCTTGATGAGGAGCGGCCAGCCGCAGACCAGCATGATGATGGGCCCGATATAGATCGGCAGGAAATCGAGCCCCGACTGCGCCGACAGGCCGACGGAGCCGAAGAAGGTCCAAGAGGTGCAGTAGACACCGAGGCTCAGCGCATAGATGAAGGGACGCGGCGTGCCCGCCCGGCGGCGCCGCGCAATGCGGTCGCCGTAGCTCGCCACGGCGAACAGCGCGCCCAGATAGGCGAGCGCGACCGCGATGATCGTCCAGCTATCGAGCATCCTCAGCGCCCGTTTCGCCCTTTTTCGGGCGGATTTGCGTCCGCCGGGCGTTCCTCCCGGAGGCGGACTTTAGCAGAAATCCGCGCCGACGCCGATTGATACGGCGGCACCGGCGCCTCGCCGGCCCGCGGGCCCCGCAATTGACAGCGGGCTTCGCCCCGGCGTATGCCGGCCGGAGACGGGGCGCCGGCGCCCCTCCAGTCCCGCCCCTTCAAGAACCGGATTGTCTGCCATGAAGCGCCCGACCCCCGAGGACCTGCTGAACGATCTGCGTCCGGAAGCCCGCAACGAGCCCGAGAGCGGCATCATGACCGTGATCAATCACGGCTTCGGCCGCCAGGGGCTCATCCCGCTCTGGGCCGGGGAGGGCAACCTGCCGACCCCGCGCTTCATCTGCGACGCGGCGGCGAAGGGGCTCGAGGACGGCGAGACCTTCTATACCTGGCAGCGCGGCATTCCGGAGCTGCGCGACGCGCTCGCGCGCTATCACGCACGCCTCTACGAAAAGCCCTTCGAGGCGGAGAACTTCTTCGTCACGGGCGGCGGCATGCAATCGATCCAGACCGCCATCCAGGCGATCGCCGGCGAGGGCGACGAGGTGGTGCTGCCGACGCCGGCCTGGCCGAACTATGCCGGCCCCCTGCGCATGAAGGGGTCGCGGCCCGTCGAGGTGCCCATGACATTCGCGCCGTCCGGCTGGCAGCTCGACCTCGACCGGCTGTTCGACGCGGTGACCGAGCGCACCAAGGCCATCGTCGTCAACACGCCGAGCAACCCCCTGGGCTGGGTCGCGCCGGCGGAAGACCTTCTCGCCATCCGCGACTTCGCGCGCGAGCGGGGCCTGTGGATCGTCTCCGACGAGGTCTATGCGCGCTACTATTTCCCGCAGGACGAGGCCGCCGGCCCCCTGCCGCCCTCCTTCCTCGATATCTGCGATACCGAGGAGCGGCTCATCATGACCAACACCTTCTCCAAGAACTGGGCGATGACCGGCTGGCGCATGGGCTGGATGGTCGCGCCCCAGGCGCTCGGCGACGTGCTGGAGAACCTCATCCAGTACAACACTTCCGGCACCGCCGCCTTCATGCAGCGCGCCGGCGTTGTGGCGCTCGACGAGGGCGAGGACTTCCTCGCCGAGCAGGTGCGCCAGGCGCGCGAGGGCCGCGACATCGCCTGCGCGGCGCTGGGCTCCGTCGACGGTGCGCGCTTCGCCGTGCCGGAAGGCGCGTTCTACCTGTTCTTCACACTCGACGGCATGGCCGATTCCACCGAAACCGCCCTCAGGATCATCGACGAGGCGGGTGTCGGGCTTGCGCCCGGTGCGGCCTTCGGGCCGGGCGGCGAGGCCTTCCTCCGGCTGTGCTTCCTGCGCGAGCGCGGCCAACTCGTGGAAGCGATGGACCGGCTCACGCGCTGGCTCGCGCGGAACCGGTAGGATCCTCCCGGCCGGCCTTGTCCGGAACGGGCTTGCCCTCGGCGGCGTCGCGGGCAAGAGTCGGGGCCGGCGGAGAAGGCGGAAATGTCCCTTTACCTACGCACCCTCGAATGGATCGGACGCGGGATCGCGCACATCCTGCAGAAGGATGTGCAGACCTACGAGCCCTTTGCGGCCTACGACCACACGACGCTCCGCCGCATCCTCCGGCCGGGCGACGTCCTGCTGGTCGACGGCAATCAGCGGCTCTCCATCGCGATCAAGTATCTCACCCAGTCGACCTGGTCCCATGCCGCGCTCTATGTCGGCGACGCGCTGGCAGCGCGGGGCGAGGACACGGAACCGCCGACCCTTATCGAGGTCGAGCTCGACGGCGGCTGCAAGGCCTCTCCCCTGTCGCGCTATGCGCATCGCAATGTGCGGATCTGCCGGCCGGTCGGCCTGACGCCGGAGGACCGCGACGCCGTCGTCTCCTTCATGGTGGCGCGCATCGGCACGGCCTACGACATGAAGAACGTCGTCGATCTGGTGCGCTACCTCATGCCCATGCCGCCCGTGCCCATGCGCTGGCGCCGGCGGATGTTCGCGCTGGGCTCCGGCGAGCCCACGCAGGCCATCTGCTCGACCCTTATTGCCCAGGCCTTCCAATCGGTCCAGTATCCGATCCTGCCATCGGTCGAGACGGTGGACCGGCTGGGGTCGGGCTCCAGCGGCTACAGCCGCGAGGAGGTCTTCCACATCCGTCACCACTCGCTCTTCACGCCGCGCGATTTCGACCTGTCGCCCTATTTCGAGGTCGTCAAGCCCACCCTCGCCTTCGGGTTCGACTACAAGACCCTGACATGGGGACAGCCCGCAGACGGGGCGGGACCGCGCGACAGCAAGGCCGCGTCCTGACGGGGACGTCGCAAGAACAAGCCATCCACGAGGAAAAGGGTCCCAGAATGACGAGACGGAACCAGACCACATCGCCCCGGAAGGGTCTCAGCCGGCGCACCGCGCTGGCGCTCGGCACGGCCGGCATTGCCGCCGGCGCGGGCCTCGCCGCGCCCAATGTGGTGCGCGCCCAGACGCCGCGCACGCTGAAGATGGCGACGTCCTGGCCCAAGAACACGCCGGGCGTCGGCGTGAACGCCCAGCGGGTCGCGGACATGATCACCGCCATGTCCGGCGGCCGGCTCAAGGTCGACCTCTATGCCGCCGGCGAGCTGGTGCCGCCGTTCGAGGTGTTCGACGCGGTCTCCAGCGGCACCGCCGATCTCGGCCATGCCACACCCTATTACTGGCAGGGCAAGGATCCGGTCGTGCACTTCTTCACCGGCGTGCCGTTCGGCCTGACGGCGGTCGAGCATGCCGGGTGGCTCTATTTCGGCGGCGCGCAGGCGCTGTGGGAGGAGGCCTATGCGCCCTTCGGCGTCACCCCCTTCTATGCCGGCTCCTCCGGCGTCCAGGCGGGCGGCTGGTTCCGCAAGGAGATCGCCGGCCTCGACGACCTGAAGGGCCTCAAGATGCGCATTGCCGGGCTTGGCGGCGAGGTGATGCGGCGGCTCGGCGTCAATGTCACGCTGCTGCCGCCGGGCGACATCTACACCGCGCTGCAGGCCGGCACGATCGATGCCGCGGAATGGGTCGGCCCCTGGAACGACATCGCCTTCGGGCTCTACAAGGTGGCCGGCCACTACTATCTGCCGGCGTTCCACGAATTCGGCCCGGCGCTCGAGGTTACCGCCAATACGGAGGTCTATGAGAGCCTGGAGGACGATCTGAAGGCCATCGTCTCCCATGCGGCCATGGCGTCCGGCCTGGAGGCGACCGCGGACTTCACCTATCACAACGCGCAGTCCTTCGGGCCGCTCCTGGAGAAGGAGAGCGTGACGGTCCACACATGGCCCGACGAGGTCGTGGAGGCCATGGCGAAGGAGTCCGCGACCGTGCTGGCGGCCATCGCGGAGGAGAGCGATCTGGCCAGGCGCGTCTACGAGTCCTTCGTGGACTATCGCGCGAAGACCGCCGCCTATGCCGACAAGATGGAGCGCCGCGCGCTCGACATGCGCGCACTCGCGCTCGGTCTCTAGGGTCAGGCGGCACCGGGCCGCTCCCCCACCCGGCCGCCCATGAGATGATACTTCCGTGGGTGGCCGGGTGGGGGAGCGGGCCGGTGCCGCAACAATCGGACAGGAAAAGCCGCCTGGGGCCCGCACCGCGCCCCAGGCGGACGGCGGTCATTCGCCCGGCGACCATGGAACCGCTTGACCCGGCCATGGGGAGTGCTATCTACCCGCCTCATGACCGACCTCGCACATATCCGCAATTTCTCGATCGTCGCCCATATCGACCACGGCAAGTCGACGCTCGCCGACCGGCTGATCCAGCGTTGCGGCGGTCTCACCGAGCGCGAGATGCGCGAGCAGGTGCTCGATTCCATGGAACTGGAGCGCGAGCGCGGCATCACCATCAAGGCGCAGACGGTGCGCCTCGAATACACCGCGCAGAACGGCGAGCATTACGTCCTCAACCTGATCGACACGCCGGGGCATGTGGACTTCGCCTATGAGGTCAACCGGTCGCTCGCGGCCTGCGAGGGCGCGCTCCTGGTGGTCGATGCGAGCCAGGGCGTGGAGGCGCAGACGCTCGCCAATGTCTATCAGGCGCTCGACAACGACCTGGAGATCGTGCCGGTCCTCAACAAGATCGACCTGCCGGCCGCCGAGCCCGAGCGCGTGCGCGCGCAGATCGAGGACGTGATCGGCCTCGACGCGTCCGACGCGGTGGAGATCTCCGCCAAGACGGGGCTCGGCATCGACGACGTGCTGGAGGCCATCGTGCATCGCCTGCCCCCGCCCGAAGGCGGCGACGCGAAGGCCCCGCTCAAGGCGCTGCTCGTCGATTCCTGGTACGATTCCTATCTCGGCGTCGTCGTTCTGGTGCGCATCCTCGACGGAGAGCTGAAGAAGGGCCAGCGCATCCGCATGATGAAGACGGGCGGGGCCTATCAGGTCGAGCGCGTCGGCATCTTCAGGCCCTCCCGGACGACGGTCGACAGGCTGGGGCCCGGCGAGATCGGCTTCTTCACCGCCGCCATCAAGCAGGTCTCCCATACCCGCGTCGGCGACACGATCACGGACGAGAAGAACCAGACGGTGGAGCCGCTGCCGGGCTTCAAGCCGGCCCAGCCGGTCGTCTTCTGCGGCTTCTTCCCCGTCGATTCCTCCGATTTCGAGGCGCTCAGGGACGCCATGGACCGGCTGGCCCTCAACGATGCGAGCTTCTCCTACGAGATGGAGACCTCCGCCGCGCTCGGCTTCGGCTTCCGCTGCGGATTCCTGGGATTGCTCCATCTGGAGATCATCCAGCTTCGCATCGAGCGCGAGTTCGACATCGACGTCATCACCACCGCGCCGTCGGTGATCTACAAGGTCCACATGACCGACGGCACGGTGCAGGAGCTTCACAACCCGGCCGACATGCCCGATATCGTGCGCATCGACCATATCGAGGAGCCGTGGATCGAGGCGACCATCCTCGTGCCGGACGAGCATCTGGGCGCGGTCCTGAAGCTGTGCGAGGACCGGCGCGGGCGCCAGAAGGAGCTCACCTATGCCGGCAGCCGGGCCATGCTGGTCTACGAGCTGCCGCTCAACGAGGTGGTGTTCGACTTCTACGACCGGCTGAAGTCGGTGAGCCGAGGCTATGCGAGCTTCGACTATCACATCACCGGCTACGAGACGGGCAATCTGGTGAAGATGTCGGTGCTGGTGAACGCCGAGCCGGTCGACGCGCTCGCCATGATCGTGCACCGCGACCGGGCCGAGCAGCGCGGCCGGCAGATGTGCGAGCGGCTGAAGGACCTCATTCCCCGGCATCTCTTCAAGATCCCGGTGCAGGCCGCCATCGGCGGCAAGATCGTCGCGCGCGAGACCATCGCCGCGCTCCGCAAGGACGTCACCGCCAAGTGCTATGGCGGCGACATCACCCGCAAGCGCAAGCTTCTGGAAAAGCAGAAGGCCGGCAAGAAGCGCATGCGCCAGTTCGGCAAGGTGGAGATTCCCCAGGAAGCCTTCATCGCCGCGCTCAAGATGGACTCCGACTGAGGCGAAGGCGGCTGCGGCCTCTGGATGCCCGCATTCGCGGGCATGAGCGCCACGACGGTATCAAACGGCCTGCCCTTCCCTGCGCTCGCTCCCGCGAAGGCGGGAGCCCGGACGCTGAAGACAACTGGTCTGAGTAGCTCCGCTTGGAAGCGGCACGCCCGTCTCCGGTGTAACCTGCCAGCGTTCCCTTCCCCCTCCCGCCGCCTGGCGAAACTGCCCCCATTGCCCCTCTCCCCTCGCGGGAGAGGGGGGCGCGCAAAATGCGCCGGGTAAGGGGATGAGCGAGCCATCTGCAATGGCCCGCCTTCAAGCAAACATCTCCGCCAAACGGCATATATTATTGATTTTACGCCAAATGGCATTATAGTCATGCAGCATGGACCGAACGGAACGGTGACAAGGCCGCATGATGATGATTGCCGCAGACAACAGGCCCGACGGGCGGATCGACCCTAAAGGCGTCGATGCCGGCAGGGCCATGGAGGGGTTCTTCGCGATCATGACGCTGTGGGGCGCCTCGCGCGAGGAGGCCCGGCGCATTCTGGGCGAGCCGGCGGAGCGCACCTTCCAGCGCTGGCGGGCCGGCGAGGTCGCCGCCATATCGCGCGACACGCTGAGCCGCGTCGGCTATGTGGCCGGCATCTTCAAGGGGCTGCAGATCGTCTATGGCGACGCCGCCCAGGCCGACGACTGGGTGCGCAGGCCCAACCGCGCCCTTGGCGGCCAGACGCCGCTTGAGCGCATGGCGGCGGGCGAGATCGTCGATCTCGCGGCGGTGCGCCAGTATGTCGACGCGCTGCGCGCGCCCTGGTCGTGAGCCGGCCCATGTGGCCGCACACACATGTCGACTGGAAGCGGGCGTACCGGATCATCGCGTCGCGCTACCCGCCCATCGACCTGTTCGAGCGGGTGAGCCGCGACCCCGCCGTCCGGGAGGCCCTGACCGCGCTGGAGATGGCGACCAATCCGCGCGTGCGCGACGAGGTCGGCGATATCAGCCTCGTGCCGCCGGACCGGCGCATCTCGGGGCCGGGGGCGAGTTACGTCATGGCCTCCTTCACTCACGTCAACCCGTCGGGCTCGCGCTTCTCCGACGGCTCCCGCGGCGTCTACTATGCGGGCGAGAGCTTTTCGACCGCGCTCGCCGAGGTCGCCCATCACTTCGCCGAACGGGCGCGCGACAGCGGCGACGGCCCGCGCCGGGAGGACATGCGCTGTCTCGTCGGCAAGATCGATCACCGCTTCGTCGACGTCGGCGCGCTCGAGCCGGAGATGCGCCGGCGCATCCTCGACCCGGTCTCCTACGAGGCCTCCCGGACCTTCGCGCAGACAATCCGTGACGACGGCGCCGACGGGGTGCATTATCCAAGCGTCCGCCGCCCCGGCGGTCGCTGCGTCGGCGCCTTCTACCCGGATGTCGTCGGCATTCCCGTTCAGGCCCAGCACATCAAGATCGACTACGACGGGCGCGCCGTGAGCCGCTATTTCGACTATCAGGAGGAAAAATGGCACCCGATCCAACCCTGAAGCGCATCGCGGTCATGGGCACCGGCGGCGTCGGCGGCTATTTCGGCGCGCGCCTCAAGGCGGCGGGCCACGACGTCTCCTTCATCGCGCGCGGCGCCCATCTCGACGCGCTGAAAGCCTCCGGCCTGACGGTGGCAAGTCCGCTCGGCGACCTCGCGCTCGCCCCCGTTACGGCAAGCGACGATCCCGCCGAGATCGGGCCGGTCGACGCCATTGTGTTCGCGGTCAAGCTCGGCGATACCGAGAGCGCGGCGGAACGCTGCCGCCCGCTCCTCACGCCGGAGACGAGCCTCTTCACCTTCCAGAACGGCGTGGAGAGCGCCGCCCGCATCGGCGCGGTGATCGGCGCGGAGCACGTGGTGACGGGGGTCGCCTATATTGCGGCGACCATCGCCGCGCCGGGCGTGATCCGCCATACCGGCCAGATGGCGAAGCTCGTCTTCGGCGAGGCGGACGGCCAGGCCAGCGCGCGCTGCGAGGCCTTCGCCGCGGCCTGCCGCGAGGCCGGCATCGACCATGAGCTCAGCGGCGACGTCACCCTCGCGCTCTGGCAGAAATTCATCCGCCTCGCCCCGCTCGCCGGCGTCACCGCGCTGACGCGCCATCCGGTCGGGCCGATCCGGGAGAACGCCCGCACGCGCGCGCTGCTGGGCGAAGCCGTGGCGGAGGCGATCGCGGTGGCCCGCGCGGAAGGTGCCGCCATAAGCGTCGAGGAGACGGACGCCGTGCTCGCCTGGTTCGACGGCCTGCCCGCGGAAATGACCTCTTCCATGGCCGGCGACCTCGAGCGCGGCAAGCCGCTCGAGCTCGACGGCCTCAACGGCGCGCTGGTGCGGCTCGCCGAGCGCCATGGCCTCGACGTCCCGGCCCACCGCTTCATCACGCAGGCGCTGGAGCTGCAGAAGGAGGGCGCCGCCTGACGCGGCCCCCGCCCGTCCGGCCCCTCAGTCCTCGCGCGTCGTCAGAACCACGCCTTCCCGCCTCGGATCGGCGCCCCCGTCGAGGCCCGCAGCCGTCTCGCGCACACCATGCAGGCCGCTCGTGAGCGGGCGGACCGTCACCTCGTGGCCCATGGCCTCGAGCGGTCCCTTGAGCGCGTCGAGCGGCGTTCCCGCCTCCAGTTCCACCGGCCCGTTGCGGTCCACGAAGCGGGGCAGGTCGATGGCCGCCTGCATGTCGAGCTTCCAGTCCATGAGCGCGATCAGCGTTTCGGTGACATAGCCGATGATCCGGCTGCCGCCCGGCGAGCCGACGGCGGCGAAGAGATCGCCCTGCCCGTCGAGCACGAGCGTCGGCGACATGGACGAGCGCGGCCGCTTGCCGCCCTCCACCCGGTTGGCGACCGGCGTGCCGTCGCGCTCGGGCACGAAGGAGAAGTCGGTGAGCTGGTTGTTCAGGATGAAGCCGCCGGCCATCAGATGGGAACCGAACGGCCCTTCCACCGAGGTCGTCATGGACACCGCATTGCCCTCCCCGTCGACGATGGAGAGATGGCTCGTGCCCGGCCGGGTCAGGTCCGAGCCGTTGGCCCGCGCCTCGCGAAGCCCCGGCGGGGTCCCCGCCTTGGCCTTGCCGGTGGCGCGCAGCGGATCGATCAGCCGGGCGCGGCTCCTGAGATATCCCCGGTCGAGCAGCCCTCCCACCGGCACCGGCACGAAATCGGCATCGGCCATGTAGACCGCCCGGTCGGCAAAGGCCAGCGCGCTCGCCTCGCTGACGAGGTGCACCGCCATGCGCGAGCCCGGCCGCATGGCGGAGAGCTCGAAGGGCTCCAGCATCCCCAGGATCATGAGCGTGGTGAGCCCGCCCGATGTCGGCGGCGGCATGCCGCAGACCTCGTAGGCCCGGTAGGGCCGGCACAGCGGATCGCGGGCCCTGGCCTCGTAGCCCTTGAGGTCGCCGAGCGTCATGAGCCCGCGATTGGGATGGCTCGTCACCGCCTGCACGATGGCGCCGGCCACCTCGCCCTCATAGAAGCCTTCCGGGCCCTGTTCCGCAATCGTCTCCAGCGTGCGCGCATAGGCCGGGTTCTTCAGCACATGGCCGACGGGAAGCGGCGCAAGACCGTCGGGGCTCGCCGGATCGGCCACGAAGAAATAGTCGCGCGTCGCCGGCTCCCGCCTCAGCCATTTGTCCCTGGCGATCATCTCGTGAAGCCGCGGGCTCACCGCGAAGCCCTCATGGGCAAGCCCGATGGCCGGGCGGAAGAGGTCCGCCCAGTCGAGCCGGCCATGCTCCTGGTGCGCCGTCCACAGCATGGCCACGACGCCCGGCACGCCGACCGAGCGCCCGCCGATCACCGCCTCCATGAAGCCCATGGGCTCGCCGTCGGGCTTGAGGAACAGGTCGCCGCCCGCGGCCTGCGGTGCCATTTCGCGCCCGTCATAGGCGACCATCTCGCCGTCGCCGGCATCGCGATAGAGCATGAAGGCGCCGCCGCCGATCCCGGAGGATTGCGGCTCGACGAGGCTGAGCACGAGCTGGGCGGCGATCGCCGCATCGACGGCGCTGCCGCCCCGGTCGAGCATGGCGAGCGCCGCCTTCGAGGCATGCTCGTTCGCCGTGGAGACCATGGCCGGGCGGTTGTCGCCACAGGCCGCAAGGACCAGAAGCGCAAGGAAGGAGAAGAGAACGCGAAGCCGCATGGGGATCACCGCTGGAGGAATGGATTTGCGCCAGACTGTAGAGCAAGCGCCGCCCGGATTGAACAGGACGCGCGGGAATGGTTGGAAGCGGCGGCATCGCATGGTCTAGAGTCGGCCCATGGCTTGTGGACCGGCACCGACCCGCGCCGCATAACGTAATCACCCATCAAGGAGACAGGACCGATGAGCGCGCAACCGGGGCCACGTAACCTCATCACCGATGTCGGCGGGCTGCTCGTCGGCAACGCCCATGACGAGCGCGTGCGCACCGGCGCGACGGTGGTGCTTGCCGAGACGGAGGCCGTCGCCGCGGTCGACATACGCGGCGGAGCGCCCGGCACGCGCGAAACCGACGCGCTCGATCCGGTCTCGCTCGTCGACACCATCCACGCGGTCACGCTGTCCGGGGGCTCGGTCTTCGGGCTGGAGGCGGCGGCCGGCGTGACCCATCTCCTGGCCGAGCGCGGCCGGGGCTTCACCTTCGGCGACCAGCCGAAGCCGACCCCCGTCGTGCCGGGCGCGATCCTGTTCGACATCCGCAATGGCGGCGACAAGGACTGGGGCGACACGCCGCCCTATCGCGCACTCGGAATGGCGGCGTGCGAGGCCGCCTCGGCGGATTTCGCGCTCGGCAATCACGGCGCGGGGTTCGGCGCGCTCGCCGGCACGCTGAAGGGCGGGCTCGGCAGCGCCTCGCTGCGCTGGCAGGGCGCGACCGTCGGCGCGCTCGTGGCGGTCAACAGCTTCGGCTCCGCGCTCGTTCCGGGAACGGGGCGCTTCTGGGCGGCGCCCTTCGAGATCGGCGGGGAGTTCGGCGGGCTGGGGGCCGCCCCGCATTGCGCGCCGCACGCGCCCCTGGCCGGCACGAAGGCGGAGGCGCTGCCGGACGCCGCCGGGGCCGGGCAGAACACCACCATCGCGGTGGTCGCGACCGACGCCGCCCTCACGCGCAGCGAGGCGAAGCGGCTCGCCATCATGGCCGCCGACGGCATGGCGCGCGCGCTCCGCCCGGTCCACACCCCCTATGACGGCGACCTCGTCTTCGCGCTGGCGACGGGCCGCGTTCCCCTTGCCGAACCGCGCCCGCTGACGCTCGGCTGCCTCGGCGCGCTCGCCGCCGACACGCTGGCGCGCGCCATCGCCCGCGGCGTCTACGAGGCCCGCACCATGGGCCCGTGGACGGGCTTCCGCGACGGGCACGCAAAATTCCCTGCGACAGATGCGTAACGACATCTTGCCTTTGTCCGCGCAACGTATTAGGACATGCCCGTCCATGACCCACGGGACACTCCGGGCCAAGCTAGGCCCGACCGGGCGCCGGTAGCTCAGCTGGATAGAGCACCAGACTACGAATCTGGGGGTCGGGGGTTCGAATCCTCCCCGGCGCGCCACTCCTTCGCGGGTTTCTCACCTGCCTGTTTTGCAAAATCCGTTTCCAAGACGTTCTCCATCTTGGCTGTCGCGCTGTCCGCCATGCGGATGCCAATCACGACCCGGCGCCGGAAGCCTGGCTCCGGGAAATGCTGGCCGCGCCATATCTGCCTTGAGGCCGAGGCCAGCATCCACCTGTAGCTATCTGCCGATTCAGCTACGCCGGGGCCCATACTGGTCGAGGTACCGGATGATGACGTTCTGTTCGTAGGCGTGGCCGGGATACCGCGAATTGACCCAGGACCTGAACTCGGCCTCACTGGTCCGCCCTCGATACAAATCGTGCAGGTGCGCGGCAAATTCGTTTGTCTGCGCAGGGCTGTCCAGCGGAATCCGCCGATATTTCGGATCCTGATCGACGGCATTGTCCAGTCCTGCCAACCAGGACATGAATGTGGCGTCCTGAGTGATCGACGGGGGAAGCGTCGTGTCGGGTTGCCGCGATGCGCAAGCGCCGAGTGCCAGAGGAAGCGAGATCGCCAGAACGAAAAAAACAGATGCGGTCGATTTCATGATGCCTGTCTCAGGTCGCGGTGTGGGGGATGAAGACAACCATCCTATGGAGCCAAAATACACCCGACAAGACATTCCAGGTCATCGTCCCCAAACCCGCCGCCTTCACACGGTGTGTCATACAGTCGGCTGGAACTGACCATTGACCAGAGATTGGATTTCTCGGACCCTGATGGCCGTGAGGATAGTGCGCTTATAATCTCGGGGGGCGAAATGGTAGGGGGATTTGAGGCGGCGTCTTGGTCGGTAGTTGTCGAGTACCAGCCAGTCGAGATGACGCTTGATCGCGTTGACTCGATTATCGATTCGAACGGCAATACTCGGATAAAATTCTCTGATACTGGCGTGCGCACTCTCCTTCGCAAGAAGGATGGAGCATATATTTGCCACTTCGAGCATGAGCTATATGTGTGGATGAACCAGTCTACACTTTCCGCCCGGATCACGACGCTTGTTTCTGTCGATGCCTCGTCGCCTGTCCGTTACGTGTACGGGAAGTATGTTCATGGTGCCACAATGGCACCAGGCCTATTTGTCACTCTGCTTGATCAGGCGGGAGAACCGTTGCCGGGTGTGCACGTAGTTCCGACGTCCTCGCCCCTGCCGGGCTATGACGTGGGCCCGGATTATTATCATGTATCTGAGCCATTTCGCTTTTCATATGTGAATAACGGGCTTCTGAAGCAACCAAGGACGGTGACTGCAAAGAAGAAAATGAATATTTCCCTGGATGTTGCGCTCGCGCAAAGTGTAATACTAGCCACGAATGCGCAAAGCCCCATAGGATTTGGTTAGAGCAACGCGCGTTTCATCTGGCTTGTGTGGGGGGCCAGGAGTGATCTGCGCGACCCATGTTGCGCGCCGTATTGCAGCAATTCAGGCCTCGGCTTTGCGCCCCTGGCCGGTATCGGGCAGCTTTCGGGCCAGCCACACGCCCGCGCCGTGCGATCCACGAGGCGGCGTTCTCCTGATAGAGATCCACGACCGTGTCGGCGGCATCCTTCGGCATTCGCGTTCCGTCCTGCGGCCTGCATGGCCCCGGATCGTCCGGCGACCGGAAAGGATCGCACCCCCCGCCCGCAAGGCTGCGGCCGCGATCAGCCGCCGGGCGGCACGGGGCAGCTCGGATCGCCTTCCTCGCAGTTCAGATACTGCTTGAAATCCTCCACGCGGCGCTGCGTCAGCGTGTCGAGGCACATGGCCTGCATCATGGGGTAGATGCTGCCGCCGGCAACGCCCGATGCCGAGAAGTTGCATTCCGCGTCGCGGTAGGCGATCCAGGCGCGCTGCGCGGAAACGAGCAGTTTCCTGGTGTCGGCGTCGTCCGCCAACCGGCCCCTGATCTCCTTGTAGAGCTTGTTCAGTTCCGCGTCCGACGCCTTGAGGGACTTTGCGGCACACTCGGTCATGGTCGCCTGGTCCTGCGCGTCGTCGCAGCCTGCCGCATGGGCGGCCGGCAGCGTGGCGACGGTGAGTGCGGCGGCCAGAAATACCCGTTTCATGATGGTTCACCCCCTTGGGTCCACGGCATCCGGTGCAGAAGCCTGCAGGTCGGGCCATGCCCGCCAGCCGCCAGGCCGGGGCGGCGGACGACCGCCATCTACCGTGGCCGATCGGGCCGCCCCGCACAAGAGGTGCGAGACAGGAACGGAGCCCGTCATGGGCCCGCAAGGCGCCATACAGGCGGCCCCCTCCCGCAATCAGCCCCCTATGGTGGCGACGAGGATGGCCTTGATGGAGTGCATGCGGTTCTCCGCCTGGTCGAAGACGATGGAGGCTTGCGATTCGAACACCTCCTCCGTCACCTCCATGCAATCGATCCCGAACCGCTTTGCGATATCGGCGCCGACCGTCGTCTCCGTATTGTGGAAGGCGGGCAGGCAGTGCATGAACTTCACGAAGGGATTGCCGGCGGCATCCATGACGGCCCTGGTCACGCGATAGGGGGTGAGCAGCTCTATGCGCTCCGCCCACACCTTCTCCTCCTCGCCCATCGACACCCAGACATCGGTGTAGAGGAAATCGGCATCCTTCACCGCCTCCTCCACATCCTCCGTCAGGGTGAAGCGCGCGCCGGTCTGGCCGGCGATCCGGTGGAAATGCCGGACGAGCCTGTCGTCGGGCCACAGCGAGCGCGGCGAGGCGATGCGCATGTCCATGCCCATCTTCATGGCCCCCAGCGCCAGCGAGCAGGCGACATTGTCGCGCCCCTCCCCCAGAAAGGTGACGACGAGGTCGGAGAGATGCTTGTGGGTATATTCCCGCATGGTCATGAAGTCGGCGAGAATCTGGGTCGGATGCGACTGGTCGGTGAGCCCGTTATAGACCGGCACGCCGGCATAGGCGGCGAGCGTGTCGACCGCCTCCTGGCCGAAGCCGCGATACTCGATGGCGTCATAGACCCGGCCGAGCACGCGCGCGGTGTCCTTGATGGACTCCTTGTGGCCGATATGGCTGCCGGAGGGGCCGATGAAGGTGATATGCGCACCCTGATCGTAGGCGGCGACCTCGAAGCCGCTGCGCGTGCGCGTCGAATCCTTCTCGAAGATGAGCGCGATGTTCTTGCGCTTCAGCCGCGCCTGCTCGTAGCCGCCGATCTTGGCCATCTTCAGCTCCGCCGCGAGCCGGAGCAGGAAGCGGATCTCGTCGGGCTTGAACTCGTCGAGCGTGAGAACGCTGCGCCCATGGAGGTTGAGAGGCATGGTCCGTCTCCATCGATTGCTTGATAACGCGCCATACGATCAGGCTGCACCGGCTCGCTCCCCCACCCGGCCGCCCACGGGATCATAATTTCACGGGC
>Ga0207847_100147_pt1 | contig 39455 bp, 39 predicted proteins | sample TtaePargueraPR_8_FD_187736 | JGI IMG/M metagenome (GOLD analysis project Ga0207847, IMG submission 187736) | Aerobic enrichment media microbial communities from Bioluminiscent Bay, La Parguera, Puerto Rico - Tt and E1 (SPAdes) | ecosystem: Environmental > Aquatic > Marine > Unclassified ... | reverse complement strand
CCGAGCCACGAGGCTCGGGAGTCCCGCTGTCGGACGGATTCGTGCTATTGGGATTCTCGGTCATGACGCTCACTCCTTGTCAGTGACGTTGTGGCGAGTGCCGGTCGGGTGTTGGCGCATCCGACCGGCGCGCTCATGTTGCGATTTTTCGGCACGTTGACAACCTGAAACGGCTACCGGCCATGCCGAATCCACCTCCGGCCGCCGATCCTCGCCACACTGGCCGAAGTATATCTCCTGCGGGCTGTCGAAGTTTACTGGGACACTGTGACCCGGGTACTTGCCGCCGGACCCTGGCGCCTGGGGAATCTGCAAGAGCACTCCAAGGAAATTGGCATTGTCCGGCTTGCTATAGCCCCCTGAAAGTTCTCTCAGATCAACTCGATCGATGAGGTTCGGAATGGCGCGGACGCGCACCCTCAGCGGCGCTTAGTCCGATTGATGCATTCAAATTTATTTCGATTTTGGTATTCTCTCATACTTGGAGAAGGGGGACTCCAATGGCCTGGGGGAAATGGGGGAATGATGCCGGCTCTCACCGTCTGGAGCACCATTGTGCGGATGTTGCTGCGGTATTCGAGGCATTACTGACCCTGCCGAACGTAGTGCGGAGGCTCGCACGTCTTGCAGGTACCGAGGCATTCGACGTCGTAACGACAACTCGACTGACGTGTCTCGTCTATCTGCACGATTTCGGCAAGCTGAACGCCGGCTTCCAGTTCAAGGTCCGTGAACCTCGGCCGCGTCTGGCCCCTCCTCCTGCTGGTCATGTCGAGCCGGGCGGGCAGGCTCTGGAGGGTGCGGCACCGAATGTCTGCAGGGCATTGGGGTTCGCCGATGTGGCGCGTTGGGGCGCTGCGACCGAAGCCCTGCTGCGCGCATCTCTGGCTCATCATGGCCGGCCCGCCCGTCTTCTCGCCGGCCCCGGTGGCCTTACCCGTGACGTGCCCCATCGCGACAGGGTGATCTGGGAGGCCGTCGCGGAGCCAACCTACGATCCGGTCGAGGAGGCGACCGGCTTCGCCGCCGCCATGAGAACCTGGTTCCCGGACGCTTTCGAAGCCGGTCCCGATCTTCCTGATGCAACGGCCTTCCAGCATCTGTTCGCGGGGCTCGTCTCGCTCGCCGACTGGATCGGTTCGGACGAAGAGGCATTCCCGTTTGTCGCGGAGTTCTCTCCTGACTATATCGCCTCTGCCCGAGACAGAGCGGGAAAGGCCATCGGCGCGCTTGGCCTCAAGGTGGAGGAGCAACGAGCCGGCGCAGGCGCTGTCGTGTTCGGGCATATTTTCGGCTTGCCGGGCGGCGTCGAACCGAATGCGATGCAAAACGCCATCGGTGAGGTGAGCGACGACGACCGCCTCGTCATCCTTGAATCGGAGACCGGCTCGGGCAAGACCGAAGCGGCCTTTCTGCGTTTCGCCGATCTCTACCGGGCCGGTCTGGTCGACGGGCTCTATTTCGCCGTGCCGACACGGGCCGCCGCCGTTCAGCTTCACGGCCGGATTCACCGGGCGACCCGGCGGTGGTTCGGCGACCGGGCGCCGGAGACGGTCCTCGCCGTGCCGGGATATCTCAAGGCCGGCGGGGCGAAAGGACACAAGCTGCCTGACTGGAAAGTCCTGTGGGAGGACGACCCGGACGACAGGACCCGCATGGCGCGCTGGGCGGCGGAGAGCGCCAAGCGCTATCTCGCCGCGCAGGTCGCCGTGGGTACGGTCGATCAGGCCATGCTCTCGGGGCTCACGGTCAAGCACGCCCATCTGCGTGCGGCATCGCTCAGCCGCAACCTGCTCGTGGTCGACGAGGTGCATGCCTCCGACCCGTGGATGCGCGCCATTCTCGCCCAGGTGATCGACAACCATCTCGCCGCCGGCGGTCATGCACTGCTCATGTCGGCGACCCTCGGCTCCGCCGTGCGCGAGGCCTGGCGCAAGGTGTCACCGCTGTCGCTCGACGACGCCGCGGCCGTTCCCTATCCGTCGATCTCCACCGAAACCCGGATCGGGGCGGTCGGACACAACGGTCGCGACAAGGTCGTTCACATGACCCTCGTGCCGGAGATGGACGACGCCGCGGCGATTGCCGCTCGTGCCCTCGCAAAGGCACGCGGCGGGGCCAGGGTGCTCGTCATCCGCAACACGGTCGATGCGGCGCTCGCCGTGCAGTCGGCCCTGGAGAATGCCGTCGACGAGGGCGAAGCAGGCCTTCTGTTCGCATGCAAGGACGTGACGACGGTGCATCACAGCCGCTTTGCCGCAGAGGATCGCCGGTTGCTCGACGACACCGTCGAACAGACGCTCGGCAAATCTCGGGAGACGGGCGGCAAGATCGTAATCGGCACCCAAACCCTTGAGCAGAGTCTCGATATAGATGCCGACTATCTGATCACCGACCTCTGCCCTGTCGACGTCCTCCTACAGCGCATCGGCCGGCTCCATCGCCATGCGCGCGACGACCGCCCGCCGGAAGCCCGCGAGCCCGCCGCCCTCATCCTTGCGCCGGGGGACGATCTCTCGAACCTCCTGAAGCGAGGCCGCAACGGGCTCGGCGGCGCGGGCGGACGCGGTGTCTATCCGGATCTGAGGATTATCGAAGCGACACGGCGCCTGATCGCGGGCGAACCCGTCTGGCGCATTCCTGAGATGAACCGCCGGCTGGTCGAGGCGGCGACCCATTGCGAGGCGCTCGCTGCGATCGAGGCGGAGCTCGGCGGGGAGTGGGCGGCGCACGGGCGCGAGATCGCCGGCATCGCGGCGGCCGACGGCCAGGTTGCCGGCCTCTATCTCCTCGATTGGACCCAGAATTTCTCGCAGCTTGCCTTCCCCGATATCAGCGAGGTGATCCGCACGAGGCTCGGCGAGGACGACCGCCTCGTCGAATTCGGCAACGGCGAGCTCGGCCCGTTCGGCGAGCCCATAACGCGCCTCGCCATCCGCTCGCACCTCGTGCGCGACGTGCCGCTGGACGCGGAAGCGCAGATCGCGCCGGGCGACGACGGCGCGCTCGCGATCCGCCTGGGCGAGCGCGCGTTCCGCTACGACCGGTTGGGCCTTCAACCCTTTCATGAGGCGCACAATGCATAACCTCCTTACCGATCCGCTCATCCGCGTACGCCTCACCGAAGCGCCTTCGCGTACTGCTTGCCTATCTCTGCCGGCAGTCTTTGCGACGCTCATGCGCGACAGGACCACCGCCTTTCCCGCGCTCAGGCCGCATCAGGTCCATACCTGGCACATGTTTCTCGCCCAGCTCGGCGCCGTCGCGCTTAACACGGCAGGACGCGGCGATCTTCCCGAGGACGAGGAGGACTGGCGCGGCCTCCTGCGAGGCCTGACCGCGTCCTTCGCGGGCGACGAGCCATGGCAGCTCGTGGTGACCGATCCGGCTAGCCCGGCCTTCATGCAGCCGCCGGCGCCCGAAGGTCTCGATGCGTTCAAGGGCCGTATCGAGACGGCCGACGACCTCGACCCGCTGGTCACCGCGAAGAACCACGACCTCAAATCCGCCCAGGCCCTCGAGGCAGAACTGGACGACTGGCTGTTCGCGCTCGTCGACCTGCAGACCATGGAGGGTTTTCTGGGCGCGGGAAACTACGGCATCAGCCGCATGAATGGCGGCTTCTCCAGCCGCATGTTCCTCGGCCTCGCGCCGCCTGGCGGACTGGGCGGGCATCTTCGTCGCGACATTCGCATGCTGCTCGATACGAGAACGGCGCTCCTCGCCGACCCGGCCTTCCCAAACTATCGCGAAGAAGGCGGCCTCGCGCTCGTCTGGACGCGGGCCTGGGACGGGGCGGCATCCATCGGCCTCGAAGATCTCGACCCCTACTACATCGAGATCTGCCGCCGTATCCGCTTCGTGGAAGAGGACGGAAGGCTCATCGCCCGCACGGCCGGAACCAAGGCCGCACGCATCGACGCCAAGGCGATCAGCGGCCTCACCGGCGATCCCTGGGCGCCCATCGATCAGAAGAACGGCAAGGCGCTTTCGCTGACGGCGGCTGGCTTCGGCTATCGGCAACTCATAAACATCCTGTTCGGCGAGAACAATCGCCCGCCGCCGGCGGCGCAGTCCCATGCGTTCGACGGGAGCAATGACGATCTCCTCCTGATCGCGCGGGGACTGGCGCGCGGACAGGGCAAGACAGAAGGCTTCCACGAACGCCTTCTGCCGGTCTCGCCCGCCGTCGCCAACGCCATGGGAGTTGAGGAGAAGCGCGTCCGGCTCGGTAGCCTGGCGACGACGCAGGCCGGTGAGGTCGCAACACTCGCCAAGATCCTGCGCGGTGCGATCGCGATCGTCGCCAGCGGCGGTCGCCCGCTCAACGAGACCTCTAAGGACGACTATGCCCGCGCGGAACCCTTCACCCGCAGGCTCGAGCAGCATGCCGACACGGCGTTCTTTCCCGCGCTCTGGGCGCGTTTCGAGGCGAAGGAAGCCGACAAGGAGGACGCAGCGAATAAAGCGGAGCACGCATTCGTCGCGACGCTCTCGCGGGAAGCCCGAACGCTTTTCAACGAAGCCGCCGACACTGTCCCCTGCGCCAGCATTCAGCGTTATCGCGCCCGCGCCCGGGCGGAGCGCTCCTTCGACGGCCGCCTCTTCCACGAATTCCCTTTCCTCAGACCGGAGGCGCCGCACCAATCACCCCTGACGGAGGCAACCGATGACGAGCTTGACAGCGAAACCGCCGCCCGATGAGAGGGCGAAACCGGAAAGCCGTTTCGACCAAACGGTCGATACCCTCGCTCGCGAGATCGCCGCGCTCGCTCCCGGCCCACTTGCCCAGCTTCGCCGCGGCGCGCTGCGCGAGGCGGGATCGGCGGCGTTCTGGACGCTCTATGTACACAACGATCTTGCCGCGCTGGGCGGTGGCGAGGAGGGCTGGGCGGCGGTCATGCAGGGCATGGCGGTCATGACGCCCACAGGGCGTTCCGCCCGCAAGCTTCCGGCCCACGACCGGACAAGGCCCCTCGGCCGCCAGCTCGCCAGCGGCGGCGACCCGGACTGGTGGAGCGGGCGCGGGGAAGGGCATCCCGCCTTCTCCGAGCTGCGCCTCGCCCGTCTGCTGAACGCCCGGGGAGCCGTGCGCCGCGATCTCGCCCTGCGCGCCTGCCGCATGCTGGCAAGCCGCGAGGCCCGCATCGACTGGCGGCAGATGGCGCGGCTGATCCTCTACGCAAACGAGGAGACGACGCGCAGGATCGCCCACGACTTCTATGCCGCGCTCGACCGCAAGCGCCAGGAGACCGACCGGGCGGAGAGCGCCGCCTGATCCATCCTTCCAATCCTTCGGAGCACTCGAAATGACCACGCCACGCTTTTTGCAGATCCATACGCTTCACGCCTATTCGGCCGCCCTCCTCAACCGCGACGATACGGGGCTCGCCAAGCGCCTGCCCTATGGCGGCAAAATGCGCACGCGCGTCTCCTCGCAATGCCTCAAGCGCCACTGGCGGTGGGCGGAGGGTGCCCACGATCTTCACGCTATTCCCGGCGCGGAGAAGGCCGTGCGCTCGCGCGACATCGTGAGCAGGAGCGTGATTGCCCCCTTACGCGAGGCCGTCGACGGCGAGGTGCTCGATGCGATCGAGGGGGAGTTCCAGAAGGCGGTCTACGGGGAGAAGGCGACATCCTCGCGCCAGCCCTTGTTGCTCGGCTATCCGGAAGTCGCCTATCTGCGCAAGCAGGCGGAAGCCATCGCGCGCGAGTATCCATCCGATGCCAAGGCGGCAGGCGAGGCAGCCGCCGCCTTCGCCAAGGAGGCCAGGGCGAACTTCAAGCAGATGCGCGAGCAGACAGCCCTGCCTGGCGGCCTGACGGCGGCGTTGTTCGGGCGCATGGTGACCTCCGACCCGGAGGCCAATATCGACGCCGCCATCCATGTCGCCCACGCCTTCACCGTGCACGAGGAGGAGACGGAGAGCGACTATTTCTCCGTCGTGGACGATCTGCGCGGCGAGGACGAGGATGCCGGTGCGGCCCATATCGGCGACGCGGAGCTCACCTCCGGCCTGTTCTACGGCTATGTGGTGGTGGACGTGCCCGGGCTCGTCTCCAATCTCACAGGCGCCGAGGCGTCCGCGTGGGAAACCGCCGAGCGCGATATGGCGGCCCAGGTCGTCGAACATCTCGTCCATCTGATCGCGACCGTCTCGCCGGGCGCCAAGCTCGGCTCCACCGCGCCCTACGCCTATGCGCAGGCGATGCTCGTTGAGGCCGGCGACCGGCAGCCGCGCAGCCTGGCAGGCGCCTATCGCAAGGCCTGCAGGCCGCTCGTCGCGGATGCGCTGGAGAGAATGCGCGATCATCTCGCGGCACTGGACGGCGCTTATGGCAATGGCGAGGCGCGATGCGCCATGAGCCTGGAGCCCATAGAGCTCCCCGAAACACAGATCGTCGCGCTGCCCGAGCTCGCATCCTGGGCAGGCAATGCGGTGCTCAACGGAAAGGCCGCATGATGCCGCGCCACCTCGTCCTGACACTTGAGGCGCCGCTCATGGCGTTCGGCGGCGTGACCGTCGACAATTACGGCACGATCCGCGATTTCCCCGCCGCCTCCATGCTCACCGGGCTCATTGCCAACGCCCTGGGGCTGCGCCGCGAGGACCGGCAGGCCCATCAGCGCCTCCAGGATCGTCTCGTCTTCGCTGCCCGTCACGAGCGAATGCCGACATATCTTCGCGATTATCAAACCGCCAAAATTTATGAGAATGACAAAGGCTGGACCATACGGGGCGTGCCGGAAGGTCGGGAAAAGAGCCCCAGCTACAAAAGTCGAGATGAGCATGGAAAGTTTCTAACTCACCAGCGCTATCGCGACTATCATGCCGACGCCGCACTCACTGTCGTCCTGCGCCTGGAGCCCGCAGACGAGGCACCGACACTGGACGATCTCGCCGACGCCTTGCTCAGGCCGGCCCGGCCACTCTTCATCGGCCGCAAGCCCTGCCTTCCCTCGTGCCCGCTCATCGCTCCCGATCCGGCGGCCTCCTTCATCGAGACACAGACCGTCGGCGAGGCGCTGGAAACCATCCCGCGCCACAGCGAGGATGCATTGCGCGCACTGTGGCCGGCCGGCGAGGGCGGCACGACCCGTACGGATCGCGCTCTCGATCTTGCCGACGAGCGCAACTGGAGCTCCGGTCTGCATGGCGGCACGCGGCGCGTCTGCGAGGGAACGATCCAACCGGCCAAGGACGATGGATGATGACCGACACACTCCACCTCCTGCATTTGCCCTTCGACCTTGAGGAGCTCGGTCGCTGGGCCGGCCGGCGCGGATTGATGTCCAAGGGTAGCTTCGACGAGGGGTTCGCCCTGCACAAGCTTCTTGCCGAGAGCTTCGGCCCCGGCGTTCTGCAACCGTTCCGGCTGATGCCCGCACCTGGCGGGAAGCGCGGCGCGCTCTATGCCTATACGGCAAGCCCGGCGGACGCCCTCCGCGAACTGGCGGAAGCCGTCGCCGCACCGGAACATCTCGACGTCGTCGATCTCGGCCGGCTGAGAACGAAGCCGATGCCGCAGGATTGGCCGCAAGATCGGCGGCTCGGCTTCGACATTCGCATAAGGCCCGTCCGCCGGAGCGATCGGGAGGGAGACCGCAATCGCACTGTCGAGCGCGACGCATTTCTGCACGAGGCCCTGTCCCTGCCCGAAGGCGGGATGGAGGAAGGCGGCCGCACGCGCGAGGCGGTCTATGGCGAGTGGCTCGCCGCCCAATTTTCCCGCCATGGCGGCGCCCGCCTGGTTGCACCCCCCCGGCTTGCGTCCTTTCGCCGCCAACGCAGCATACGATCAGACGGTCATCGTGGGCCGGAGGGACCAGACGCCGTTATGCACGGCGATCTCGTAATCACCGCGGCCAGCGCATTCAACAAGCTGCTGGCACGCGGAATAGGACGCCACCGAGCCTACGGTTACGGCATGATCCTGCTGCGCCCGCCGAACGGTGGAGTAGTTACGAAATAGGAGGGCCGAGAGATGCTGCGTGGACGCCTGGGACTGGAAACGGCGCGCATTCCCCACGCCGATCGCCATGGACTTCTGTGGCTGTCGCGCGGCGCGCTGACGGCGCGCGACGGCACCTTGCGCTTCGAGCGCGGCGGGGAGGATGCCGGGAACGATCCTCTTGCGAAAGGCGACTATGCCATTCCATTCCAGGCGGTTTCGATGATCCTCATCGGTCCCGGATCGACGGTCAGCCACGATGCGCTGCGGCTTCTCGCGCGCCACGGCACGGCGCTCGTCGCCGTCGGCGAGGATGGCGTACGCTTCTATACAGCCCCGCCGCTTCTGCCCGATCGGTCCGGGCTTGCGCGACGACAGGCCCGCGTGTGGGCCGACGCCGACAGCTCGCGTCTCGCCATCGCGCGCAGGATGTATGCCTGGCGTCTCGGCGAGGTGCTGCCGCATCGCGATATCGCCGTCCTGCGCGGTATCGAGGGAGCGCGCATGAAGCAGACCTATGCCACCCTGGCCAGGCAGATCGGCGTGGACTGGCGAGGCCGGCGCTACGACCGCGCCAATCCAGGCGCCAGCGACCTGCCGAACCAGGCGCTCAACCATGCCTCGAGCGCAGTCGAGGCCGCCGCAGCCATCGCCGTGTGCGCGACCGGTACAGTCCCACAGCTCGGCTTCATTCATGAAGATCCGGGCCAGTCCTTCGTTCTCGATATAGCCGACCTGTTTCGCGACAGCATCACCATTCCCGTTGCGTTCAGAGCCGCCAAGCAGGTTGCGAAGGCCCGTGACGACAACATAGAACGCGTCACCCGTCGCCTGGCCGGCGAGACGCTTCGGCGCGAGAAGGTAGTGGAGATGATGATCGACCGGATCAAGTCCCTTTTCGAGGATCCGGCCACGGCATCTTGAGGAGACGCGAGACATGCCGATGACAGTGATCGTCACCCGCGACGTGGAGGCCCGCTACCGCGGTTTTCTCGCCTCGATCATGCTGGAGGTCGCACCGGGCGTCTATACGGCGCCCGATCTGAGTACAGCCGTTCGCGCACGGGTTTGGACCGTTCTGGAAAACTGGTGGGGCGAGCTACGCCAGGGCGCGATCGTCATGACCTGGCGCGACGGCAGGCAACCGGGCGGCCAGGGCCTCGCTTTCCTCGGCGAAGCGCCCAAGACAATCGTCGAAGCGGACGGCGTTCTGCTCGTCAAACGGGAATTTTCATAAATCAATACAACCATTCGATCTTTGACAAGTGAAGGTTTTCAGCATCTTACATACAAGAGGTTCCCCCACCCGCGTGGGGATAGACCATCGTGTTGGTGATCTGAAAGCGCTTGGTCATCGGTTCCCCCACCCGCGTGGGGATAGACCCGCTTGATGCCGAGGATCGGCAAGGACAGCTATGGTTCCCCCACCCGCGTGGGGATAGACCGACCACAGAAGCCAGAAGCCAGAAGCCAGAAGCGGTTCCCCCACCCGCGTGGGGATAGACCGCCCGCCGCCGAGCCGCGCCGCGATGGCGGAGGGGTTCCCCCACCCGCGTGGGGATAGACCCACCGTCTCCGTCCAGATCAGGCTATACGAGAGGGTTCCCCCACCCGCGTGGGGATAGACCCTCAGACGACTTGCCGGTAACGGAAACGGCCGAGGTTCCCCCACCCGCGTGGGGATAGACCATCGTGATGAGCGTGACAGCGAGCATCGCAAGAGGTTCCCCCACCCGCGTGGGGATAGACCCGCCGTGCTCATGGGCGCAGTGGTCGCGGAAAAGGTTCCCCCACCCGCGTGGGGATAGACCCGCTGCACACTGATGAACACGGCGGCTATCTGGGGTTCCCCCACCCGCGTGGGGATAGACCCGCACGATCATGGATCTCTACTTCCATGCGCTCGGTTCCCCCACCCGCGTGGGGATAGACCTTGGTGAGAAAATCCAAATGCGGGGTGTTGATTGGTTCCCCCACCCGCGTGGGGATAGACCCTGCATTGTCCCGCGGCACCGCCCATCCTGCGAGGTTCCCCCACCCGCGTGGGGATAGACCTTCTTCGGCTCGGTCGGGATCAGTTGACGTGGCGGTTCCCCCACCCGCGTGGGGATAGACCCACCACCTCCGGCGTCGTCTTCGGTGTCTTTGAGGTTCCCCCACCCGCGTGGGGATAGACCCCCCCGACATAGCGAACGCGAATGGCTCCTGTCGGTTCCCCCACCCGCGTGGGGATAGACCCGATACCGTCAACGGCTGTCGACGACCCTATCGGGTTCCCCCACCCGCGTGGGGATAGACCCGATCGTGTGGCGATCGGCCAGACGGTCAGCGGGGTTCCCCCACCCGCGTGGGGATAGACCCAGCATCTATAGGTTGAGATGGCCGCTAGAAAGGGTTCCCCCACCCGCGTGGGGATAGACCCGATTGGCATCTCATCTGGCACCCCGTCCATAGGGTTCCCCCACCCGCGTGGGGATAGACCCGCATTGATCCTTGTGTGCCGCCCGTCGTTTATGGTTCCCCCACCCGCGTGGGGATAGACCTGGATGGGATGAGCAGGGCCTTGCAGAGTACATGGTTCCCCCACCCGCGTGGGGATAGACCCGGGACCGGGACAGGCGGCGGCGCGCCGTCGTCGGTTCCCCCACCCGCGTGGGGATAGACCCAGCCGATACACGGTCGTCCCCAACGAGATCGCGGTTCCCCCACCCGCGTGGGGATAGACCCGAGAGCGAGATTTGGTTCGGCGGGCTGGACGAGGTTCCCCCACCCGCGTGGGGATAGACCATACTCCGGCTTGAGCGTCCGGGCGCCCTCGGAGGTTCCCCCACCCGCGTGGGGATAGACCTTCGGACAGCCACGCGCTCCATGCCCGACCGGCGGTTCCCCCACCCGCGTGGGGATAGACCTCGACCGAAATCGATGTCTTGCCGGACGGTGACGGTTCCCCCACCCGCGTGGGGATAGACCCCTCTTGCGGCTGCCCCTCCGGCGCGCCGATATGGTTCCCCCACCCGCGTGGGGATAGACCTGCGGCGGGGTGGAGCGTGTCTCCGCCTTTACCGGTTCCCCCACCCGCGTGGGGATAGACCCCTTCGACGGCCTCCCATGGTGTGGCGTCGTGGGGTTCCCCCACCCGCGTGGGGATAGACCCGTCGTCAACACCCGCAAGGGGCGCCGCGTCGTGGTTTCCCCACCCGCGTGGGGATAGACCCCCGGTAGGCACAACATAGGTCGGCGGCGTCGAGGTTCCCCCACCCGCGTGGGGATAGACCCCGAGATCGATCTTGAGTTCGGATAAGCCATGCGGTTCCCCCACCCGCGTGGGGATAGACCGTGGATCGACCAGTACAACGATGGTCTGAAACTGGTTCCCCCACCCGCGTGGGGATAGACCCTGCTAGCCGCGAGCACGCCGAATACATCAAGGGGTTCCCCCACCCGCGTGGGGATAGACCCGACTCGAGCTTGCGGTCCAGCCGGTCGCACATGGTTCCCCCACCCGCGTGGGGATAGACCCCACCACAGAAGCGCCGAAAGGTCCGTCGTCGAGGTTCCCCCACCCGCGTGGGGATAGACCCGCAAACGCCCGCTGCGGGGTCTCCCCCGAGCGGGTTCCCCCACCCGCGTGGGGATAGACCTCTCCCTTGCTGGGCGAGACCCTGTGCCTCAATGGTTCCCCCACCCGCGTGGGGATAGACCCTCCGCCCCGGCGAAGGGGATCTGCACCATGGCGGTTCCCCCACCCGCGTGGGGATAGCTCCTTATCGTCACTCGCCCTTGATCGGCCCCCACAGACGAGTCCAGCGTAAATGTTAGTGCATTGATGGTCGCGGTGCCAGCGCGGGCGACGTCGCTGGTCTGGGTTGCAGGGCCGCCCGAGCAGCAAACGCGGGGATGAAGACTTCCCGGGCGGGCGGCTTATAGCCAAGCGATACGTGAGGGCGCACGGTGTTGTAATGTCGGCGCCAGCTTTCCACGATGATCCTGGCTTCGGCGAGCGTATAGAAGATCTCGCCGTCGAGAAGCTCGTCGCGCAGCCGGGCATTGAAGCTCTCGATGTAGCCGTTCTCCCACGGACTGCCCGGTGCGATCCGGTGCGATGTAGGCAGTCTTCGCCCCAACAGATGCGATCCAGTCCTGGACTGCCGTGGCGATGAACTCCGGGCCGTTGTCGGAGCGAATGTGCTCGGGCACGCCGCGCAGGATGAAGAGATCGGACAGAACGCCGATAACGTCGGTGGAGTTGAGTTTGCGATCGATGCGGATCGCCAGCGCTTCATGCGTGAACTCGTCGATCACGTTGAGCATGCGATACTTCCTTCCGTCATGGGGTCGATCCTCGATAAAGTCATAGGACCAGACATGGTTGGGCCGCTCAGCGCGCAGGCGGATGCATGATCCGCTGGCGAGCCAGAGCCGGCCTTTCTTCGGTTGTTTGGCTGGAACTTTCAGCCCCTCTTGCCGCCAGATGCGCTCGACCCGCTTGTCGTTGACCACCCAGCCCGCCTGGCTGCGCAGGAGTTCGGCGATCTTGCGATAGCCGTAGCGACCAAAGCGACGGGCCAGTGCGGACGATGTCCTCGGTCAGCTGCTGCTCATCGTCCCGGCCGAGAGGAATGCGACGCTGCGTGGAACGATGCTGCCCCAGCACGCGGCATACCCGGCGCTCCGATACTCTCGGCAGAACTGTCCGAACATGGACAATGCAGGCACGGCGACGCGAGGGGCTCAGAAGTTTCCCCTTCCGACCACATCGCATGCTCGCGCAGCTCACGAACCGCCGGGTGATCGTCGCCAGCCACTTGATCCGGTAATGGAAGATCGGACGGATCGAAGATGCGTGGTTCGCCACCGAAGAAGCGCACGAGACGCGCGGCCTCCTCCACGACCAGGCGGGAATAAGAGCGATCGCGTAGCGATCCGTAGAGTAGCAAGATGCGCGGTGGGTGCTGCAAGCCAGCGGTGAGACCGCCGGCGGGTCGTTCAAGGGCAAATCGCCGGTCGAGGGCTGGCATCGAATCGGGATCGGGAAGCGTACGAAGTCTCATGTGCATTCAACTTTTGGTGAAGGATTGAGGACAAGGAGAGCGGCAAAGCTGGCGGCGCCGAGTACGGCCGTCAGGAGCAGCGCGGAGGCGCCGTAGCGCTCCATGAGCAGCGCGAAGAGAAACGGCGCTCCCGCCTGAGCGAAGCGTGCGGGAATCATGAGAACCCCCTGGCGGAATCCGTAACCGGCAGGCCCGAAAATCGCGAGCGGCAGGGTTCCCTTGGCGATCGTCAGGATGCCGTTTCCGGCGCCGTGCAGCGCGGCGAAAACCGTCGCCGCCGGGGCACCGAAACCGAGGATCGCAGCCGTGCCGAGAGGATGCGCGATCGCCGCAAGGCGCGCCGACAGCAAGGGGCCGCCAAGGCGTGAGGATCAGAGCTTGCCTTCGCCGAGCAACTCACGGGTGCGCTTCAGCGTGGACAGCAAGGCGGCCTTGTAGCCCTTGTCGCTGTCGAATTGTTTCTGCTCGGCCTGTTCCTCGGGGCCGTTCGGCTCCTTGTCGCACAGTCCGAGGTAACAGTAGAATTTGAGCTGAAGCGCGCCGGCTTCGTCCTCGAACAGCTCGTTGACGATGGCGCCTTCGCGCGGGCCTGTTGCCTGGAAGAAGGTGACCTTTCGTTGCGGCTCGAACACGATGATCTCGCGCAGGTCGGCGCCACCGATGGTGGCGTCACGGACGAAGTGCGTGGCGCTTTCCTCGGTGACGTCGCATTTTGTGCACAGGCCGGGCGGGAGGAAAAGCCGGGCGTCGCGCGCTTTCAGCTCCAGGCCCTTCCAGACCTGCTCGCGGGTGAGCGGGGTTTCGCCTTCCGGGTTTACCGGAACGGTGGCGGTTGAATAGATCATGTGGGTGGTCCTTGTTCGGAGATTGGAGGTCAGCCGGCAATCTGCGCGACGTAATCGCGGTAGGAGCGCAGCGGGCGGCCGAGCAGCGTGGTGAGCCGGTCCACATCGCCGGCCTCGGGCAGCATGCCGTCGGATACAAAGCGCTCGGCCATCAGACGCATGTCGTAGGCCATCCACCCCGGCATGAACTGGCGCATGTTCTGCTCGAACCCGGCGGTGTCGTCGCCCGGATAGGCGATCTCGCGGCCGAGAACATCGCTCCAGATGGCGGCCGCGTTCGCACCGGTCAGCGTGTCCGGGCCGACCAGGTTGATGCGAGTGAGCGGGAGGGGCGTGGGCGATTGCTCGCGGCGGACCAGCTCGATCGCGGCAATCTCGCCGATATCGCGTGCATCGATCATCGCCAGCCCCTTGTGGCCGATCGGCATCGGGTAGATGTCGTAGCCGGTGACCACGTCCTTGATCGTGATCTCGTTGTCCATGTAATAGGCGGGGCGCAGGATGGTGGCGCCCATCCCAATCTGCTCGATCATCCGTTCGACACCGAACTTGCCGGCGAAATGCGGCACGTTGACGTAGATGTCGCTGTGGATCACCGACAGATAGACGATCCGCTCGATCCCGGCTTCGCGGGCGACGTTGAGCGCGATCAGCGCCTGTGTGAACTCATCGGCGACGACACCGTTCAGCAGGAACAGCGTCGAGACGCCCTGCATGGCGGCGCGCAGCGAGTCGACGTCGAGCAGGTCGCCCTGGATGACATCGACGCCCGAGGGGAAGCTGGCCTTTGCGGGATCGCGGACGAGGGCGCGGACATCGGCGCCGCGGTTGACGAGCTGTTCAACGACGTTGCTTCCGACATTGCCGGTCGCGCCGGTTACGAGAATGGTCATGGTGTTACTCCTTGGGTTCAGGTGTTTGCCTGACCTCAAATTAGCGATCCACATTCGCACCAATAGAGGCTATATCTAGACAGACCGTCTCATTGATGGAACGCTTATGGACTTTCTTGCTCTCGCCGACTTCAATTTGGTCGCCCGCCACGGCGGGTTCGGAAAGGCATCCCGAGCCGCGGGACGTCCCAAGGCGACTTTGTCCCGCCGCGTAGCGGAACTGGAGGCAAGCCTCGACTTGCGGCTGTTCGAGCGGGGCGCGCGCGACCTGAAGCTGACAGAGGAAGGGCGCGCACTGTTCGAGCGGACAAGCCAGTTGCTCACCGAGATTGACGAGACCGCCACCGCGATCGCCTCGGGTGGCCAAAACCCACGCGGAAGATTGCGGATCAGCGCACCCCTGCTCTTCTCGCAGACCGCGATGGGAAAGCTGGCCGCCGACTTTGCGCTGAAATACCCGGAGGTCCGGCTTGAGGTGACGACCGAGGACCGGGCCGTCGATATGATCGAGGAAGCCTATGACCTGGTGATCCGGGTCAACCCGGAGCCGGATGAGAGCCTTGTCGGGCGGACCTTCCTGCGCGACCGGCTGGTGGTCGTGGCAAGCCCCGATCTACCGCGACCGGCAAACGGAGCGGCGGCTCCCGCCGTCGTACGCGGGACGGCGCAACAGACGGAAGCATGGAACGTGATGGCGACAACAGGCCGAGCGAGCATTTCCGTCACTCCGATCCTCAGTCTGTCGTCGCTTGTCATGGTTCGCGATGCGGCCCGAATGGGCGTGGGCGCGGCGTGCCTGCCAATATCCCTCGTCAGCCACGATCTCGCCGACGGCACGCTGATCCACTGGGGCGACGTCGAAGGATCGGAAATCTCATTGTGGACGCTCTATCCGACGCGCCGGTTGCTGAGCGCCCGCGTGTCGGCTTTCCTTGACCATCTGAGAGAAGCCTTCCCGAGGGGAACACCGGATGAGCTCGCTGCCTATCTCAGGAAATGAGGTCTCTTGCGCGCAGGTGGGTATCCCGGTCAGCGGTGAGCAAATTGATCTCTCGAACGGAGCAGCGGCTAATCGCACGGCTCTTCAACCGCTCGATACGCCCGTCTGGACAGAACTGCCGAAGGCTGCGCTTTCAAACTGCGCCCGTTCCGAACGAAGTCCAAGTCGTTGTATTTTATGGAAAAAATGGCGCACCCGACAGGATTCGAACCTGTGGCCTTCGCCTTCGGAGGGCGACGCTCTATCCAGCTGAGCTACGGGTGCATACCGTTCGCGAGGTGCTTACGCCATGCTTACGCGAGATTTTCGTCGGCCTGAAGAGCGAACCCGACATCCGCTCAAACCGTTGTTTAGTCACTTCTTTCTTCCAACACCAGCAACCATCGCCAGACTTGACCTCTGCCTTCGGAGGGCAGCGCTCTATCCAGCTGAGCTACGGGTGCCTATGGGACGGGCCGCTCTGGCCCGAACGCGGCGGACAATAGCCGATCCGGGCGGGGCCGGCAATGCCGGTTTTGCTGTGGGCGCGCAGCGAGGCGCATCGCAACCGGCCGGGCATTCCGCACCTCCCGCCGGTGCCTGTCAGCCCGTTGTCGCGAAGCGGCGGATCGAGAAGGGTTCTATGGGCATATCGGTCTGGCCGGTGACGACGAGGTCCGCGACGATGGACCCGACGGCCGGGCCGAGCTGGAAGCCATGGCCGCAAAAGCCGAAGGCGTGGACGACACCGTCGGTGGTGGAGGACCGCCCGATCACCGGGATGTCGTCGGGCATGCGCCCCTCGATGCCGGCCCAGCAGCGCACAATGCGCTGGGCCGCCATGACGGGGAAGATTTCCGCCGCCGTCCGCGCTGTCCTTGCAAGCTCGCCGAAGTCGATATCCGTGCGTCCCGTGGCGAGGTTCGAGCTACCGAGCCGCCCGCCGCCGATCACCACCGTGCCGTTCGGCATCTGCTTGAAGGAGAGCGGCCGCGCGGTCGCGCCGACAACAGCGTCGCAGAACGGCGCGACACGGGCGGTGACGATCATCATCGGCGCCATGGGTTCGAGGGGTACGGGCTCGCCAAGCCGCTCCGCGAAGCGGCCGGACCAGGCGCCGGCGCAGTTGACGAGCCTGGCGCCCGCGAGCGTGCCCCTGCCCGTCTTCACCTCGAAGCCGTCGCCGGCACGCGCAATGTCCTCCACCGTCGTCTCCTCGTGAAAGACGACGCCCAGCGCGCGCGCCTTGCGCGCGAAGGCGAAGGTCGTGCGGTAGGGTTCGGCGAACCCGTCGCCGAGGGAGGCGAGGCCGCCCATGCAATGGGGCGACAGGGCGGGCAGGAGCGCGAACAGGCGGTCGCGGTCGAGAAGCTCCTCATGAGTGTAGCCCGCCGCGCGCAGGCGTGCCTCGCGCTCGGCGAGCGCCGCGAGATCAGCCTCGCTCTCGGCGACCTTGATCTGGGGCGCGGGCTGGAAGCCGCAATCGTCGTCGACGAGCTCCTCGATCCGGTGCCACAGCGCCATGGAGGCGACCGAGATCGGAATCTCCGCCATATGCCGGCCGAGCCGGCGCACGCCGCCGGCATTGACGCCTGAGGCATGGCGCGCGACCGTATCCTTCTCCACCACCGCGACGGACAGGCCCCGGCGCGCACAATGCAGCGCGGCGGAACAGCCATGGAGCCCGCCGCCGATCACGATCACGTCGGCCGTCCCGAGGCGCCCGCTCATGCCGTGCCGCTCTCGGTGTCCGTATCGAGGGCGGCGAGCTCGCCAAGCGTCAGGGGCTTGAGCGGCGGGCGGATACGATAATAGCCGACGGCGCCCGGATCGCTCCCGAGCGCATCGGCGATGATCTCCGAGACCACGGGGCCGCAGACCCGCCCCTGGCACGGCCCCATGCCGCAGCGCAGGAAGGACTTCGCCTGGTTCGGCCCCGGACAGCCGAGCGCGACCGCGCCGCGCACGGCGCCCGCCGTCACCTCCTCGCACCGGCAGACGAGCACGTCGTCGGCCGGCTCTAGCACCTCGCGCGGCGGGCGATAGAGCGTCTCCAGGAACGGGCGGATGGCAAGGTCGCGGTTCAGAGCAGCCCGCGAGGGCGCGGCGCGGGCGTCGCGCTGGGCCTCCGACAGCGCCCCCAGGCGATGGGCGATGCCGCACACAGCGACCCGTCCGGCATGCTCGGCCGCCACCGCCCCGCCAATGCCGCCGCCGTCGCCGGCCACCGACACGCCATCGAGCGAGGTCGCGAACCAGTCGTCGAGCACCGGCCGGAAACAGCGCTGGCCATCGTCGAACACATGGTCGCAGCCCAGGAGCCGCGTGATCTGCTGGTTGGGCACGACGCCCTGATGGAGTGCCACGAGATCCGCCTCGACGCGCCGCTCTCGCCCGCCTTGCGTGAAGGCGAGCCCGGTGGCCTTATCGCCGCCCTCGACGCTGAGATCGCTCGCGCCGCGATAGACCGGCACGCCGGCGCGGGCGAGCGTGCGCATGAGGCGGATCCCCTTGGCGAGATATCCTGCCGCACGCAGCGCCTTCGGCAGGTGGGCGAGCGCCTCGACATAGCGGGCGCGGGGCACGGTCTCCACCACCGCCGCCGGCGGCGCGCCGGCCTCGACATACTGGCTCGCCAGAAGCAGGAGCAGGGGGCCGCTGCCCGCCAGGACCACCCGGCCGTCCGCCACGAGCCCGGACGTCTTGAGCATGATCTGCAGGGCGCCGACCGTCATGACGCCCGGACGCGTCCAGCCGGGAACCGGCACGGGCCGCTCCATGGCGCCGGTCGCGACGAGGACGTGGCGCGCCCGCAGCTCGCGGGACCCGCCCTGCCGGCTGAAATTGACCGCGAGCTCGCGCGAGACGTTCCAGACGATTGCGCCGGGCAGATAGTCGACGCGCGCGGCACGCATGGCGTCGACAAGCCCGCGCCCGCGCTCGTAGTCGGGGCCGAGCGCCTTCGCCGTCAGGGGCCGTGACGCCCCGACGGTCTCGATGGCGCGATAGATCTGGCCGCCCGGGCGCTCCTGCTCGTCGAGGAGCGCGACTGTGAGGCCGAGTTCGGCGGCAAGCCCCGCCGCCGCGAGCCCCGCCGGGCCCGCACCGATGATCGCCAGATCGTAGTCCGCTGTCATGCCTCTGCCCCGTCTTCGCCCGTCTGGCGCCGCACCTCCATGCCCGGCTCAACGACCGTCATGCAGGCCTGGCAGTTCTTCCGTCCATCCACCTCCACGAGGCAGTCGAAGCACACGCCCATCATGCAATAGGGCGCGCGCGGCGCCCCCGACACCGGCGTGTCGCGCAGGGACAGCACACCGGCGGCAACCAGCGCGGCGGCCAGCGTGTCGCCCTCGCGCGCCTCGATCTCGCGCCCCTCGAACCGGAACCGGACCGGCACACGCCCGGCATCCTCCTCAAGCCTGCGGAACATCGAACCTCCTCGCGGTGAACGCAGCGAATGTCTCCCGGAACCGGTCATCGGCGATGGCCGGCGCAAGGCCGAGCGCATGGGCGGCGGCGAGCGTGACGCCGGAATGGCAGCTCACCGAATAGGCGCCAGGATGGGTCTCCGATTCGTCGTAGACGGGAAAGCCGTCCGGCGTCATGATCCTGAGCGCGCCCCAGCCGCGTACAACGCGGACATCGTTCAGAAACGGAAAGCTCCGCACCGCGCGCGCCGCGATCTGGCCGATAACGTCGACACTGGATGTCACGTCGAAGCCGACATCCTCGTGGCTGTCGCCGAGGAGATAACTCCCCTCCTCCGTCTGGCGCACGAAGGCGGTCGGCATGGCGAAGCGCTGCGGGCAGCGCTCGGTGACGAGGATCTGGCCCTTCAGCGGCGCGACCGGCACGTCGAGACCGACATCGGGCCCGAGCCGGCGGCTGCCGAGGCCCGCGGCGAGCACGACCTTCGGCGCCACGAGCCGCTCCGTCGCGGTGTGAACGGCATAGGCCGAGCCGTCGCGCGCGATGCGCTCCACGCGGGTATCGGGCCGGTAGTCCGCGCCGCGCAAGCTCAGCCCGTTATGCAGGGCACGCAGGAGATAGAGCGGGTTGGCATGGCCGTCATGGGGCCCGTAGGTCGCGCCGACCACGGCCTCGCCGATGCCCGGCACCATGTCGGCGACCTCCGCGCGGTCGAGCACTTGGCAATCGTAGCCGCCCTCGCCGGCCTGGTTGTGCATGCGATGGAGCAGGGCCTTGCGGTCCTCCAGCTCCTTCTCGCTCAGGCACAGATGAAGCCCGCCCGGCTTGCGGTAGCCGATATCGACGCCGAGCTCGCCGGACAGCGTATCGGCGAAACCGGGCCACAGATCGGCGGATCTCCGCGTCCATTCCGCGTAGGCCTGCATGCCGTCGCCCTTGCTCTGCACCCAGACCAGACCGAAATTGCCGCGCGAGGCCCTGAAGGCCACGTCGCCCTCGTCGAGCACGGCGACATGGAGCCCCTTTTCGGCGAGGCCGAAGGCGACCGCGGACCCGACGAGCCCGCCGCCGACCACAATGGCGTCGTGCGGCTTCATGACCGTCCCTCCCCGCCGATGAGCAGACGGTCCAGGCCGTAGAGGCGCTCGATCACGAACATCAGGGCGACGGTGAACAGGATGATCACGGTGGATATGGAGGCAACGAGGGGATCGGTCGTCTGGGTGATATGGGCAAACAGCCTGACCGGCAAGGTGGTCGTGCTCGGATTGACGATGAAAACGGTCACGGTCAGCTCGTCGAAGCTGGTGATGAAGGCGAGAACCCAGCCGCCCGCCACCCCCGGCGCGATCATCGGCAGCGTCACGCGGCGGAAGGTCGTGAAGGCGGACGCGCCGAGCGAGACGGCGGCGCGTTCCGTCGCCCTGTCGAGGCCGGTGACGGAGGCGAGGACGAGACGCAGCACATAGGGCGTGATGATGATCGCATGGCATAGGACGAGCCCGATGAAGGTGCCGTTCATGCCGAATTGCGACAGGAAGCGCAGGAAGGCGATGCCGAGCACGATGGTCGGCACGGTGAGCGGCGACATGAAGAGCCCGACGAGCCCGTCGCGGCCGGCGAAACGGTAGCGCCCGATGGCCAGCGCCGCCGGGACCGCGATCACGGAGGACAGTGTTGCAGAGGCCACACCCAGATAGAGGCTCATCCAGAACGCGGCGATGAAGTCGGGATTGTCCAGAATGGCCCGGAACCATCTGAGCGAGATGCCGCTCGGCGGGAATTCCAGGAAGCCTTCCGGCGTGAACGACACCGCGATCACGACGAGCAGCGGCCCCGTCATGAACAGGATGAAGAGCGCATTGAAGATCAGCGCGAGCGGTCCGTTCCGGCTCATCCGAACACCTGCGCGTAACGCCGCTCCACGAAGCGGTTGTAGGAGACGATGATCGCCATCACCGCCACGAGCAGCAGCATGGCGATGGCCGCGCCGAGCGGCCAGTTGAGCGTGTTGAGGAACTCGTCATAGACGGTGGTGGAGACGACCTTCACGCGCCGGCCGCCGAGAATGGCCGGCGTGGCGAAGGCGCTGGCCGCCAGCGAGAAGACGATCAGCGAGCCCGACAGGACCCCCGGCATGGCCTGCGGCAGGACGATCCGGAAGAAGATCGTGAGCTGGCTCGCGCCGAGCGAGGCGGCCGCCCGCTCCGTCGCCGGGTCCTGCCGGTGGAGCGCCGCCCACACCGCGATGACCATGAAGGGCACGAAGACATGGACGAGCGCGATCACGATGCCGCCGCTCGTATACATCATCTTGATCGGCGCCTCGATCAGCCCGAGCCGCATGAGCACATCGTTGATGACGCCGCGATTGCCGAGCAGGATCGCCCAGCCGAGCGTGCGCACCACGACCGAGATCAGAAGCGGCCCCAGGATCGCGAGCAGGACGAGAGAGCGCCAGCGCGCCTTCATGCGATAGAGGATATAGGCCTCCGGCGTGCCGATCAGCGCGGCAATCGCGGTCGTCACCAGCGCGATGGCGAAGGTGCGCCCGAAGATCTCATGGAAATAGCCGTCGGTGAGCACGTCGATATAGTTGGCGAGATCGAAGGCCGGCTCGATGCCCGTATAAAAGCCGAACCTGTAGAAGCTCAACAGGAACGTCATTCCCAGCGGCACGATGAGAAGCGCGAAGAACAGCGCGAGCGCCGGCAGGCTGAGATAGTAGGGGACCGCCGCGCCGCGCCTAGCCATGGTCGTCCCCCGAGAGCACGCGTACCTGATCGCCCTCCCAGGCGAGCCCCACCTCGTCTCCGGCCTTGGCCTCCGCCCGGCCGGCATTCTGGTGCACGACGAGGAGCTCGCCGAGCGGGCTGTCGATCTGGAAGAGCCACTGGTTCCCGAGGAAGACGCCGGTCTTCACACGCCCCCGGATCACCGCCTTTGCGGGATCGGCGAACCGGATCTTCTCCGGCCTGATGGACAGGAGAACGCGGTCGCCCTCCGCACCCTCTCCCGCGGGCGCCTTCAGCGCGATATCGCCGGCGCGCAGGCAGAGCATGTCGCCATCGCGGCCCTCCACCGCCGCCTCCACGAGATTGGTCTTGCCGAGGAAGGTCGACACGAAGTCGCTCTTCGGAAACTCATAGGCCTCGAAGGGCGTGGAAATCTGCACGATGTGGCCGCGATGCATGACCGCGATGCGGTCGCTCAGGGCCATGGCCTCGGTCTGGTCGTGGGTCACGAGGACCGTGGTAACGCCGGTCGACTGCTGGATGTTGCGCAGCTCGATCTGCATCTCCTCGCGCAGCTTGGCGTCGAGATTGGAGAGCGGCTCGTCGAGCAGCAGGAGATCGGGCTTGATGACCAGCGCCCTTGCAAGCGCCACGCGCTGCTGCTGGCCGCCGGACAGCGCGCGGGGATAACGCGCGGCGAGACCGCCGAGCCGGACAAGTTCCAGCGCCTCGGCCACGCGGCCCGCGCGCTCGCCGGCCGGCACCTTCCGCATCTCCAGCCCGAAGCCGACATTCTGCTCCACCGTCATGTGGGGGAACAGGGCGTAGCTCTGGAACACGATGCCGATGCCGCGCCGGTTGGCGCGGACATTGGCCATGTCGCGCCCGGCGATGCGGATCTCCCCGCCGGTCGGGTCCTCGAAACCGGCGATCATCTGCAATGTCGTGGTCTTGCCGCAGCCGGAGGGGCCGAGAAGCGAGACGAACTCGCCCTGCTCGACCGCGAGGTCGAGCCCGTCCACCGCCACCACGTCGCCGAACCGCTTGCTCAGACGTTGAAGCTCGAGAAAGGCCATTGTCGGATGTCACGCTCTGGAGTGCGGGATGGGAGGGACGCAACGCCCCTCCCCCGTATCGTGGCGGGCGGCGCGATCAGCGCTCGACCTCGCGGCTCCAGCGCTGGGTCCATTCCTCGCGCTTGGGGTTGATCACGTTCCAGTCGACCGCGACCAGATTGCCGACCTTCTCAGGGCCGTAGGGCAGGCTGTCGCCCAGCTCCTTCGGCAACTCGGTCTTCCTGTTGGTGGGTCCGAAGCCCATGGTCTCGGCGAGCTTGGCCTGGACGTCGGGCGAGAGCACATATTCGATGAAGGCCTGGGCCTCCCCCGACACATTGCTGTCGACGATCGGGCAGATGCCGACCATGAGCGCGACCGCGCCTTCCTCCGGATAGCCGAAGACGGCCGGGAAGCCGGTATCGGCGAGCGACTTCACGCGCCCGCTACCCCAGATCGACAGCGCGATCTCGCCGGACTGGAACAGCTCCGACATCTTGCCCGAGGACGGCTCGAACACCAGGACGTTGGGGGCGACCTTCTCCTTCATCGCCGCAAAGCCCGGCTCGATATCGGTCTCGCTGCCGCCATTCAGCCGCGCCATCATCACCAGCGTGTGGAGGCCGTATGTGTTGGTGATCGGCGGGATGGACAGGAGCTGGCTGTATTTCGGGTCGGCGAGGTCCATCCAGGATTTCGGCGGCTCCCAACCCTTCTCCTTGAACATCTCCGCATTGTAGGCGAAGCCCGTCGCGACGAAGCCCGCCCCGATCGCCTTGTCGGTGCCCATGCGGGCGATGTCGTAGACGTCCGCGAGCGCCGGCGTATCCTTTATGGGGCCGCAGAAGCCCAGCGCCACCGCCTGGTACATGGGCCCGTCGTCGAGGAAGACGACATCCATCTCCTGATTGCCCTTCTGGGCCTGAAGGCGCGCCAGGTTCTCCGTCGAGTTGCCCGGCACGAACTGCACCGTGACGCCGTGCTCCTTCTCGAACGGAGGAATGACGACCTCCTTCATCAGCCGCTCGAAGGAGCCGCCATATCCGCCGAGCACGAGCGTCTTGTCCTGGGCCGCTGCCGGCGCGGCGTGTGCGAGCGCGGCAAGGCCTGCGGCCGCAAGCATGAGCTTCATGCGCATTTGTCCCTCCTCTTCCCCTGTTAGAACGATTAAAGCGTTGCGTAGGCTCACATGAGTGTCAAATATCTAATTTTGGGCTATGAATTACCAAAGGTTATGGCTTCTGGAGAGGTGCCCATCCGATGAACCTGCGCCAGATCGAGGCATTCCGCCGGGTTCTCGAGACCGGATCGGTCACCCGTGCCGCCGAGGCGCTGTCGATCTCCCAGCCGGCGGTCAGCAAGCTTCTGGCGACGCTGGAGCGCACATGCGGCTTCGCCCTGTTCCACCGCACGGGCGGACGGCTGACGCCGACGCGCGAGGCGCGCCTGCTCGCCCACGAGGTCGAGCGGCTGTTCCAGGACACCGAGCGCCTCGACAATATCGCCCAGGCGATCCGCGACCGCCGCTGGGGACAGCTCAAGGTCGCCGGCTTCCCGGCGCTCTCATGGCGCTTCCTGCCGCACGTCCTGTCCCCGCTCCTGGCCGAACGGCCCGACGTGCACCTCGCGCTCCAGAGCCGGACGTCGCCACGGATCGTGGAGCTTGCCATCGCCCAGCAGATCGATGTCGGCTTCAGCCTGCTGCCCGTCGACCATCCGCTGGTCGCTTGCGAGAAGCTGTGCGAATTCGAGCTCGTCTGCGCCCTGCCCAAGGGCCACGACCTCACGCGCCGCCGCGTGATCCGCCCGCGCGACCTGGCCGACGTGCCCTTCATCTCCCTCGGCCGCGAGGACCGGTCGCGCTTCATCGTCGACGAGGCCTTCCATGGCCGCGCCCGGCGTACCCATATGCAGATCGAGGCGCAGATGGCGGAAACCGCGTGCAGCTTCGTCGCCAGCGGTCTCGGCGTGGCGCTTGTCCCGCCCTTCGCGGCGGAGGCCTTCAGCTCCGACGGCGTGGAGGCCAGACGCTTCACACCGTCGATCCGCATGGCCGCCTGGCAGCTCCTGCCGAACAGCACGCCGCCGGCCATGATCACCCTGGAGATCTGCGACCGGCTCCGCGAGGCTTTCAGGCCCTACCGGATCGGCCGCGACGGCGCGTGACGGCCGGCGCGGCGGCTGTCATGATACGGCCATTCCGATTGAGGAGCATCGGACATGGCCAATCCCCCTGCCGCCATCGCACCCGCCCTTGCCATGTTCGCCGCGCTTGGCGCCCTTTCCGCGACCGGTGCCGCCGCCGGAGACCAGGGCGATCCCCGGCGTGGCGCGGAGCTTTACCGGGGCTGTATTCCCTGCCACGCGCTCACACCGGACACGCATCTGACCGGTCCGAGCCTCGCCGGCCTTTGGGGCCGGCCCGCCGGACGCGTGGAGGGGTTCACCCGCTATTCCGGCGCGCTGGACTCCGCGGGGCTCACATGGGACGGCCCCACGCTCGACGCCTGGATCGCCGATCCGGCGGGCCTCGTGGAAAGCACCTCCATGACCTTTTCAGGGCTTGCCGACGAGACCGCCCGCCGGGATCTCATCGCCTTCCTGGAGATCGCCATGGCGCCCGGCGGCGCCGCGGCCGTCGTCGAGCAGGACCTCGTTCCGGCGGATTTCGTCCGCGGCCGCCAGCCCGCCCCGCTGACGCCGACACCGGCCAACGCGCAGGTCGCGGCGATCCGCCATTGTGGCGACAATTACTGGATCACGACCGCGGACGGCACGACGACCCCTCACTGGGAGATGAATGTCCGCCTCAAGATCGACACGAGCCCCGCGGGACCGGAGCCCGGCCAGCCGGCGCTCATTCGCTCCGGCTCGCTCGGCGACCGCATCTCGGTCGTCTTTTCCAGTATCGGCGAGCTCAAGCGTGTCCTGAGGGAGGAATGCTGAGCCCGAACGGCGGATGCCCCGGACGCTCTCAGCGCGCCATGCGCTCCACGATCTCCACCCGGCGATTGCGCGCCCGGCCGTCCTCCGTGCGATTGGTCGCGACCGGCGCGACCATGCCGACGCCGACCGGTGTCAGCCGCTCCGAGGCGACGCCGTACTCGGCGCCGAGCACCTTGACGACGGCGCGGGCCCGGCGCTCGGAGAGGTCGAGATTGTAGTCGTAACCGCCCTTGCCGTCGGTATGGCCGACGATGAAGACGCGGAGACCGGGGCTCTCCTTCAGGAGGCTTGCGATCTCGCCGAGCTGGGCTTCGGACTCCGGCCTGATCGTGTCCTTGTCGAAATCGAAGAGAATGCCATAGACCGCCACGCGGCCCTGCGCGGCGAGATCGCGCTCCATCTCGCCGGCCTCAACGACCGTCATGCGCTGCTCCATGGGTTCCATCTCGACCACGTCGAGCTGGATCATGGCGCGGTCCTTGTTGGGCCCGCCGCCGGCCCTGTTCATCACCACATAGAGCGCGGCATAGACGTCGCCCTCCGGGCGCGCGAGCCGGGCGGCCAGATAGCGCTGGTCGGCATAATACTCGCCGAACGCCGTATAGGCGCTCTTGGGCGAGGCGGCGTGGTTGAAATTGCGCCCGCCACAGTCCTCTCGGTCGCAGGAAAAGACCGCGTCGAACCCGGCTTCGGCGAGCGCCGTCTCGTAATTGCGGAACACCTCGAGCGCGGACCGGTCCGCCGGTGCGCGATAGGTGATGCGGGTCAGCGCCCCCTCCAGCGCGAGCGTCGAATCGAGGTTCTTCTCCAACCCGCCATAGGCCTTCGCCGGCGCGACGAGCAGCCGGTAATCGGTGAAGGCCTCGGTGTCGTACTTGACGATCTCGGAGCCCTCATAGCGCGGGATCAGCGGATGGTCCGCGCTGCCCTGGATATCGCCAGCGTCAGCATTGGCGATCCCGGCGAGGAGCAGGACGAGGACGACAAGGATCGTGCGCATGGTTTGCCTCCCTTCGTCGCCCCCTCCCCGACAATGGCCGCATCCTAGCGGCTTTCGCGACGCAACGGAACTGCCGGTGGCCTCAATCGAAGGACATGAAGCCTTCATAGGTCGACAGGGCGGGCGCCGCCTCCAGCGCGGCGAGATCGGGCGCGGGCCTGGCGGTGCGCGCATCGCCGGCCAGATGGGCCTCGAGCGCGGCGGCCACCGCGAGGACCTCCGCATCCCCGCCGCGCCGGCCGACGATCTGGAGACCGAACGGCATGCCCTGGCTGTCCACGCCGACCGGCAGCGAGAGCGAGGGATGGCCCGGCAGCGTGGAGGCGTAGGCGAGCGCCAGCCAGTGGAAATAGGTCCGCGTCGGCTGGCCGTCGATTTCCTTCGGATAGAGCTCGCGCCAGGAGCGCGGGCTCACCGTCACGGCCGGCGACAGGATGATGTCGTACTCCTCGAAGAAGCCCTGCCAGCGGCGGTACATGGCCGTCTGCAGCTCCAGCCCGCGCGCCACATCGGCGGCGGAGTAGGTGAGCCCTTCCTCCACATTGGCCCGGACATTGGGGCCCACGAGTTCCGGGCTCTCCTCCAGGAGGCGCCTGTGGGGGCCGAGGAAGCCCACCGCGCGCAGCACCTCGAAAGCCTCGTCCGCGCCCTCGCAATCGGGATGGGTATCGTCGGCCACGGCAAAGACGGACCGGAAGAGGCCGGTCTTCTCGCCGAAGGCATCGCGCACGATGCTCTCCGTCGGCGTGAAGCCGAAATCGGGCGTCAGCGCGACCCGCAGCGACGAGAGATCGAGGGTGGCCGGCGTGGCGTAGTCCTCCGGCATCTCGCCGGCGGCGATCCCCGAGAGCGGGTCGCGGCTGTCCTCGCCCATCATGACGGAGAGCAGGAGCCCCGCATCGGCCACCGTGCGCGCCATGGGGCCGAGGGTCGCAAGCTGCAGCCACGCCATGCCGCGGCGCTCCGACGGGATGAGCCCCGGCGTTGGCCGGAACCCGACCACGCCGCAATAGGCCGCCGGATTGCGCAGCGAGCCGCCCGTGTCCGACCCCGTCGCGATGGGCACCATGCCGCAGGCGAGCGCGGCGGCCGACCCGCCGGAGGAGCCGGCCGCCGAGCGCGACGGATCGAACGGGTTGCCGGTCGCGCCATAAACGGCATTGCGCGTATTGGCGCCCGCGCTCCATTCCGGATTGTTCGTCTTCGCCAGCACATTGGCGCCCGCCTCGCGCAGCACAGCGGTGAGGCGCTCGTCGTTTTCGGGCACGTTGTCCTTGTAGGCAAGGCTGCCATAGGTCGTGCGCAGGCCCGCCGTCTCGACCATATCCTTCACGCCGAGAGGCAAGCCATGGAGGGCCCCGAGCGGCTCGCCGCCCATGACGGCCTCCTCCTGCTGGCGCGCCGTCTTGAGCGCGCGGTCGAAATCGCGTGCGGCGAACGCGTTGATGGCGTGGTCGACGGCCTCGGCCCGGGCGATGCAGCTCTCGGTGAGCTCGACGGGGGAGAGGCGCTTCGCCCCGATCAGGGCGCGGGCCTCGGTGGCGGTGAGATCGCAGGGAGATGTCACGGGTGGTGTGTCTTTCCGGTGGGAGTGGTGTGCCGAGGAAAGGTCGGCCAAAAGGCCTGCCCCGTCAATCCTCACCCGTGGGCGGGCGTCCCGATCAGCCCGATCAGCGGGGCGTTCTGGCGTCCGATCCGGTCCAGCAGCGCCGAGACGGGCATCGCCTCGTCCTTCACGAACTGGATGAACATCATGCTGGTGTTGTTGAAGATCAGCTCGCCCACGGCGCGCTCGTCGGTCTCCTCGCGCACCGCACCAAGCGCCTTCAGGCGTGCGATGAGCGCGCAGACCTGGTCGGCCAGCCGCCCGTCGAGCTCCGTATAGATCTCGCCCGAGGGCGTGTCCGGCTGCTGGGTGGAGATCGCCATGGCATGGCGCCACATCTCCTTCGACAGATAAACCAGCGAATGCTCCAGATAGATCGAGATCAGGTCGTGGACCGCCCGGCCGGCATCGCGCGGCGGCCGCGCCACGACCTCCTCGCCGGCGGCGAGCACGTCGTGGACCTCCATGGAGACGATGGCAACGAGGAGGTCCCCCTTGTTGCGGTAGTAATTGTAGATCGTGCCGATGGAGACCCCGGCCGCCGTCGCGATTGCCTCCATCTTGACGTGCCGATAGCCGGAGCGGCGGAACAGCGCCGCCGCCGCCTCCAGGATCCGCCGGTGGCGATCCGCCTTCTGTCTCTCCCGCAAGCCGGCCATGGCGTCTCATTATCGCGCAAAGTGAATTGACTCAATATTTGAATTCGTTCATTTTTTATCAAGGTTCACTCTTGGAGGGGGAGAAACCATGCTGTCCACCATTGTCAGATCACCCATCTTCCGGCGGGGCTCGCGCGCCGCCGTGCTCGTTGCCGCCCTGTCCGCGACGGTGCTGTCGCCGGGCGTCGCCCGTGCGGACTCGCTCAATGCCCTGGTCTGGTGCGACCATGCCGACCCGGAACTTCTCGAACCGTTCGAGGAGGCCAACGACGTCACCGTCAACATCAAGGAATATGAGGGCACCGGCGCCGGCCTCGCCATCGTCGATCAATCGCAGCCGGGCGACTGGGACGTGATGGTGATCGACTCCATCGACGTGCGCCGCGGCGTGGAGGCGGGCCTGTTCGCGCCCCTTCCCGAAGACGCGCTGCCCATGGACGATCTGTTCCCGGAGGTCCGCCTCGACCGGTTCACCACCGCCGACGGCAAGCGCTACGGCATCACAGAGAAGTTCGGCTACAACACCATCGGCTTCAACCGGAACATGGTCGATGTCGCGGACATGCAGACGCTCAAGTCGCTGTCCGACCCGAAATACAAGGGCCGCATCGCGATCTACGACTACTATCTGCCGGTGATCGGCATGGCCGCGCTCGCCGCCGGCAAGAAGACCGCCGACCTCACCGCCGACGACCTGCCCGCCATCAAGGACGTGCTGCTCGACTGGAAGGCCAATTCCCGCCTCGTCGGCGAGGTGACGGCCAGCCAGACGGCGCTCGCCACCGGCGAGGTCGACATCCTCGTCGGCGGCGGCGAATGGGTGACGGCGGGCCTTGCCAAGGAGAACCCCGCGCTCGACTTCTCCATCCCGAAGGAGGGCGGCGTTCTCTGGTCGCAGTCGCTCGCCATGTTCGCCGACAGCGAGAAGAAGGACCTCGCGCTCAAGCTCATCCAGTACATCATGAGCCCGGAGGGCCAGGCGCGGCTCGCCACCTCGTCGTGCTACTGGGGGATGCCCGCCAACAGCAAGGCCACCCTCACCGACGAGCAGAAGGCGGTGCTGCGCTTCGACGAGCAGCCGGACTTCCTGAAGCGCGCCCAGCTCTATCCGGCCCCCGACGCCGCGCTCGACAAGCAGATGCAGGACGTCTGGACGGACATGCTGCAGGCGCAGTGACGCGTCCGCCCCGCTCGTCATCCCCGCGGAAGCGGGGATGACGGGTGGAAAGCGACCTACCCGTCGCCATCGCACACTTGAGCGGAAACGTTTCAGGACGATCCAGGAAAAAGCAAGGGACCCATGACATCCCGACGCACGATCGAGCGGTGGCGCCCGTGGGCCTATGTGGGCCCGGCGCTCGTCTGGACGGTGGCGTTCTTCATCCTGCCGTTCCTCGTAATGGCCTGGGTGAGCCTCACCGTCCACGGCACCGGCGAAACGCTGAGCGCCGCCAACTACGCGCAGTTCGTACACAATGAGAGCTACTGGCGCGCGCTCGTAAACTCGCTGGAGGTGACGGCCATCGTCACCGTCGTCTCCATCCTGCTCGCCTATCCCTTCGCGTGGTTCCTCGCCGAGATCGTGCCGGAGCGCTGGCAGCGCCTCGGGCTGATGCTCGCGGTGCTGCCCTTCTGGACGTCCTATGTGGTGCGCTCCTACAGCTGGCTCCTGGTGCTCGCGGAGAACGGTGTCGTCAACAACGCGCTCACCGGCATCGGCCTGCTGTCCGACCCCGTCCAGATGGCGAATACGCGGTTTGCCACCGTCACGGGCTTCGTCCACTTCTTCGTCATGCTCTTGACGCTCACCATCTTCGCCAATCTGAAGCAGCTCTCGCCGAGCTACCGGAAGGCGGCCGCCGACCTCGGCGCGAACGGGGTCCAGATCTTCCGCCATGTGATCCTGCCGCTCACCCTCCCGGGCATCATGGTCGGCGCCTTCCTCACCTTCGTGCTGGCCATCGGCGACTACATCACCCCGCAGATCCTCGGCGGCAACAACGAGCTCTTGATGCCCCAGCTCATCATGATGCAGATCGGCCGGCGCGGCGATTTCCCGCTCGCCTCCGCGCTCGCGCTGATCCTGATGGCGGTGGTGACGCTCGCCTATTTCGCCTGCGCCCGCTGGCTCCGGATCGAGAGGGCATGATGAAGGCCCTGAAGATCCTCACGAGCGTCTACGCGCTCGCCGTCTACGGCTTCATCTTCCTGCCGGTCGCCGTGCTGGTGCTGTTCTCGTTCCAGGCAAGCCTGTTCCCCGTGCCGCCCTTCACCGGCCCGTCGCTGCGCTGGTACGAGGCCGTGCTGGGCGACCGAAGCCTGACGGCGGGGCTCGTCAATTCCGTTCTGGTCGCGACCGTCTCCTCGCTCGTCGCGGTGGCGCTGGGTTTTCTGTCGGCCTATGGCTTCGCCCGCTTCCGTCTGCCGGGCTCGGGCCTACTGCGCGCGCTCGTCACCGCGCCCCTCATGGTGAGTTACCTCATCATCGGCATGGGGCTCCTCATCCTGTTCAACGCCGTCGGGCTGCCGAAATCGCTGCTCGCCGCCGGCATCGGGCACGCGGTGATCAACCTGCCCCTGTGTTTTGCGATCGTCTATTCCCAGATGGGCGATCACCAGCTCAATGCCGAGCGCGCCGCCCGCGACCTCGGCGCGAGGAGCCGGCATGTGCTCGTCCTTATCCTCGTGCCCATGCTGTGGCCGGCCCTGTTCGCGAGCTTCTTCCTCGCCATGACCTTCTCATGGGACGAGTTCGTGATCGCCTTCCTGCTCACCCGCTTCGAGACCACCCTGCCGGTGGAGATCTGGGGTCTCCTGCGCTCCGGCCTGAATCCGAGGACCAACGCGGTCGGCTCGCTCGTCTTCGGCGTCTCCATCGTCCTTGTCCTGATCCTCGAGCTCGTCGTCTTCAGAAAGCGCCGCCCGTGACCGAACCGCTCGTCGAAATCCAGTCCGTCTCCCACAGCTTCGGCCCGCACCGGGTGCTGGAGGCCATCTCGCTCGACATCGCGCCGGCAAGCTACACCGTTCTGCTCGGCCCCTCCGGCTCGGGCAAGACGACGCTCCTCAACATCCTCGGCGGCTTCCTCACGCCCAGCGAGGGCCGCGTTCTCATCGAGGGGACGGACTGCACCGCGCTCGCCCCCGCACGGCGCCCGACCACCACGGTGTTCCAGGACTATGCGCTGTTTCCGCATATGACCGTCGGTGCCAATGTCGCCTTCGGCCTGAGAATGCGCGGTGTGGGGCGCGGCGAGCGCCGGCGCCGGGCCCTGGAAACGCTGGAGATCGTCGGGCTCGACCATGTCGAGACCCGCAAGCCCCACGAGCTGTCGGGCGGCCAGCGCCAGCGTGTCGCGCTCGCCCGCGCGCTGGTGGTCGAACCCGCCCTCCTGCTGCTCGACGAACCGCTCGGCGCGCTCGACCTGAAGCTCCGCCGCCAGATGCAGGACGAGCTGAAGGCCATACAGAAGCGCGTCGGCACCGTCTTCGTCCACGTTACCCACGACCAGGAGGAAGCGATGGCGCTCGCCGATCTCTGCGTGGTGATGAGCGAGGGACATATCGAGGACATGGGTCCGCCCGAGCGCGTCTATCGCCGCCCGCGCACGCGCTTCACCGCCACCTTCATGGGCGAGAGCACCATCCTGCCGGCCGGGGCCGTCGCCTGTCCGGGCCTCGATCCGGCAGCGTCCCTCGTGGCCATCCGTCCCGAAAGCATCGGGCTCGGCGACGCGCCGCCGTCCCATGTCGCGCTTGGTTCCGGCACCGTCACCGACCTCGTCTTCCAGGGCGGCTTCAAGCGCGCGAGCGTCACCGATCCGGCCGACCCCGGCCGCGTCTACACCGTCCGCGTACCCGTCACGCAGCCCCTTGCGGAAGGCGACACGGTGGCGCTTCATTGCAGCCCCGACGAGATCATCCCGCTCAAGGAGTGAGCCCATGCCCGGCCCCGTTCCCGCCCGCGACTGGTACGAGACGATCCGCATGGCCGACGGCGTCACGCTGATCCACGAGCCGTGGATCAAGCCGTTCTTCCGATGCAACATGTGGCATGTGCGCGGGCGCGACCGCGATCTCCTGTTCGATACCGGGCTCGGTCATTTCAGCCTGTCCACCCATGTGGCGCTGGTCAGCGAGCGCGCGCTCGTCTGCGTGGCGAGCCACACCCATTTCGACCATATCGGCTGCCACCACGAATTCGCGGATCGCATGGTTCATGGAGCGGAAGCCCATATCCTCGCCGATCCCCGGCCAGACTGGACGCTCGCGGAGACCTACGCCACCGACGAGATGTTCGACCGGCTGCCGGAGGGCTGGGACGCCGCGCGCTACCGCATCCCGCCGGCGCCCGGGGCCCGCGAGCTCGCCCATGGCGACGTGGTCGATCTCGGTGACCGCGCCTTCGAGGTCGTCCACACGCCGGGCCACTCCCCGGGCGGCATCGGCCTCTTCGAGCGGGCGACGGGCATCTTCCTGTCCGGCGACATCGTCTATGACGGGCCACTCATCGACGACGCCTATCATTCCGACCGGGAGATCTATGCGGCCACAATGGAACGCCTCCGGTCGCTGCCGGTCAGCGTCGTCCATGGCGGCCATTTCCCGAGCTTCGGGCCGACCCGCTTCCGCCAGATCATCGACGAGTACTGCGCCGGCCGCCGCAAGCCCGGCTGCCACCTCGCCTGACGGGCCACGCAAGCACGGACTAGCTGGACCGCTCGCCCTCCATCAGCGCCGTGTAGCGCCGCTGCATCTCGTCGGGCTCGACCTCCTCGATGGAATGGCCGAGCATCCAGTCATGGCCGAACGGGTCGCGCACCGTACCCGAACGCTCGCCGTAGAAATGGTCCTGCGCGGGACGGATGAGCCGAGCGCCCGCCTCCACCGCCGCCGCGATCATGGCATCCGCATCGTCCACATGGAGATGGATGAGAAAGCCGTTCCCGCCGTCGGGGTCCGGCGCGTAGCAGTCCATCTCGGGGTATTCGTCGGAAAGCATGACGATCGCATCGCCGAATTTCAGCTCCACATGGCCGATGCGCCCGTCCGGCTCGACAAGCCGGAACAGTTCGCTCGCCCCGAAGGCCTGCTTGTAGAACTCCACCGCGCGGCCGGCATCCTTGACCCTGAGATAGGCGAAAAGCTCGTGAATGGCCATCGAGACCCCCTTTGCGTGTCCGTTTGTTCCGTCCGCGCAGTCTCAACCGGCGGCCCGCGTCCCGTCTTGAACGAAACTGACCGGCACATGGCGGGGCGCCGCCGGCGCGGCGCGGCGATAGGCACCGGGTGTGAGGCCCGAGAACTCGCGGAACTCGCGGCTGAAATGGGACTGGTCCGCATAGCCCTCCGCCACGGCGAGCTCGGCCCACGAGATCGCCGGTTCGCGCGCCAGCCGGTCGAGCGCTGCGCCGAACCGCGTCAGCCGGCACCATGTCTTGGGGCCCAGCCCGACAGCCTCCCTGAAGGTACGGGCGAAATGGCGATGGCTGACCCCGGTCTCGCGCACCGCCGCCCCGACGCTCCAGGACGCGCCGAGCCGCATCAGCGCATGGCCGACGAGCGGATCGACCCCGCGCAGACCCGGCAGCCTTGCCGCGAGCGCGGCCTCGAACAGGTCGAGGCGGGCCGCCGGCGACGCCGCCCCGGCAAGCCGGTCCGTCAGCTCCGAGACGGCCCGGTCGCCCCAGACATCCTCAAGCCGCGTATGGGCCCCGGCCAGCGTGCCCGCCGGGGCGCCGGCCATCAGCTCCGCCGCGCCCGGCCGCAGCAACGCGCCGACGCTCGGCGCGGACGGCGCAAGGGCCTTCAGATAGGGCCCGGCGCGCGCACCGCCGATCAGCGCATGGCCGACCGTGTCGCCAAGGCGGTCGCCATGGCCGGCGAAGAGGCGCAAGGGCGACCCGCCGAGCCGGAGCACGATATGGGTCATTCCGGTCGGCAGGACGAGCTCGCGCCGCGCCGCCGGCGGAGAAGCCTCTCCGCCGTCCGACGCCCAGACGAGATCGACAAAGGGCCTCAGGGACGCTCTCGGCGCGCGGCTGATCCCCATGGACCCGCTCCCTTCGCTTACAGGGCCTCAAGGTCGAGAATAAAGGAAGGCGGTGCTCCTGGGGAGGGGCGTCAATCCCCCGCGATCTCGTCCCAGCCGGGCTGGGAGGCCTGGGCGCCCCGGCGCGTGCAGGCGAGCGCGGCGGCGCGATTGGCGAAGCCGAGCGCATCCGCCTCCGCCAGCCCACGCGCGAGGCAGGCGCAATAGACGCCGACGAAGGTATCGCCCGCCGCCGTCGTGTCGACCACATCCACCGCATGCGCCGGCAGGCGCAGCTCCGTCCCGTCGTGATGATGGACGAGGCCTTGCGCGCCATAGGTCGCGACGACCCGCGTCCCCGTGCGGGATGCGAGGGCCGCCGGCGAGGCGTCGCCAAGCCCCGCGGAGGCGGCGATCTGGCGAAGCTCGATCTCGTTGACGATCAGGTCGTCCACGCTAGCCAGCAGACCGTCCGGCACGGGCATGGCAGGCGCGGCGTTCAGCACGACGCGCAGGCCCGCCCGGTGCGCCCGCGCGGCGACCTCCGCCATCTCCTCCATCGGGACCTCCTGCTGCAGGAGCAGGAGCGAGGCGCGCGCCAGCGTCTCGTCGTCGAGATCGGACGCCTTGAGCTCGCGATTGGCGCCGGGCGACACGACGATGGTGCTGCCGCCTTCCGCATCGACCCAGATCGTGGCGCAGCCCGTGGGACGGGTGGCGGATCGCCCGACACGGCCGAGATCGACGCCCGCCGCCCTGAGGAAGGCCAGGGCCGGCTCGGCGAAGGCGTCGCCGCCGACCTTGCCGACGAGCGCCACATCGGCGCCCGCGAGCCGCGCGGCATGAGCCTGGTTCGCCCCCTTCCCGCCCGGCGACATGATGCAGTCGCCGCCGAGAACGGTTTCCCCCGGGACCGGCATGCGCTCGACCGGAACCATGATGTCGAGATTGATGGAGCCGAAGACGATGATCATGGAACCCTAGGCAAGCTTCGCGATTCGACCGGCGATGAGGTGGAGGAGGCGGTCCGGATCGAGCCCGGTGACGACGCGGTGGCCGGTGCCGGCCTTCTCGAAGCGGCAGACGCCCTCACATGCCGGATCGCGCCATTCGACATGAACCTGCCCCTCCCGCCCGGAAAAGATCCCGGGCTCGAGAAGAGCGGCCACGGTGCAGGCATCGTGCACGAAACGCCCGCCGGCGGCGGTGACGTCGAGCATGGCAGCAGCGGCCGCCGCCACGGGCGTGTCCGTCTGCCGGAGCGCTTCGGCGAGTGGGGCTGCGATATTCGCCTGGCGCGTCACGTCGAGGCCGAACACCGTGATCGGCGCGCCGCTCTCGAGCACGATATGGGCGGCCGCAGGGTCGGTGCCGAAATTGAACTCTGCCGGCGCGCCCTCCGCCGGGAAGACCTCGCCGCCCATGATGTGGAGAGCGCGAATCCGGCCCGCGAGGCGGGGTTCCCTCGTCATGGCCAGCGCCACGTTGCTCAGGGGGCCGATGGCGCAGAGCGTGACGGTCCCGGGCTCGGCCGCCATCACGGTATCGACGATGAAATCCGCGCCATGGACCGGCGACGGCGCCGTCCCGGGGGCCGGCAGGCCCGTGTCACCCATGCCGTCGCGCCCGTGATAGTCGCTTTCGGGCCGCGCCTCGCCCATGAGCGGGCGTGCGAGCCCGGCATGGACGGGGATCTCCGTGCGCCCGGCAAGCTCCAGGAGGCGCAACGCATTTGCCGTCGTCTTGGCGAGCGGCTTGTTGCCGGCGACCGTCGAGATGCCGGCAAGCGCGATCTCCTCGGGCGCAGCGAGCGCGAGCAGGATCGCGATGGCATCGTCGATGCCGGGATCGCAGTCGATGACAAGGGGCGCGGTCACAGCGTGCCCCACAGATCGGGCCCGCGCTCTTCGGCGACCATCAGATAGGGCAGCAGCGCGCCCCAGCTATAGAAGGGATCGGTGTCGGCCTGGTCGAGGATCGCACCGGTCTCGGCATTGTAGTTCTCGCCGCACAGCCGCTCGCGCCAGCCGGCCGCGAACAGCGCCCAGCCCATCTCGGCCAGCGCACGCGCCTCCGCATCCCGCCCGCAGCGCTTGAGCCCCTGATAGGTCCAGAAGTTGAGCGGCCCCCAGATGCGCCCGCGCCAATAGACGTTGTCCGCATAGGCCGGATCGTCGCGCGTGACCGAGGGAAGGCCCGGCGCGCCGCCGAACTTCTCGCGCGGGGTCAGATAGCCCGAGACGAGCGCCTCGACCTGCTCCGCGCTCGCCGCGCCGGCCGCCATGGGGAAGAACGAGGTCGGCGCGAGCGGCGTGACGAACCCACCATCGACGAGGCGGTTGGCGAACACCTTGCGGTCGCCGTCCCAGAGCCTTTCGGAGATCGTCTCCCGGTGACGGGCGGAGCGCCCGGCAAGCCGCGCCGCATCGTCCTCGCGGCCGAGCTCGGCGGCCATCCGCGCCAGCACCTCGCCATCGAGCGCGAGCAGGCTGTTGAGCCCGACATCGAAGGACATGAGAAGCCCCGTCTCCTCGTCGAACGGGGCGGGATCGTGGACCGGCATGTTGTCCATGGAGGACTCGTCCTTGGCGGCGAGCTTGGTGCCCTTGTAGAGCCCGTCGCCCACATCGAGGCTCGTGCCGTAGACGACGAGGCCCGCGCCGTCGGGCTCGCGCCGGCGCCACCACCAATCGTGATTACGCAGGAGGCCTGGAAAGGCCCAATCGAGAAGACCGCGGTCGTGGGAGGCGAGATAGAGCGACCAGACGACGAAGGAGGCGATGGGCGGCTGGGAACGGTCCAGCCAGGCGTCGTTGCCAGTCACGAGGCAGGGGAAGTTGCCCTCCTCCGTCTGCCAGGCGAAAACGGCCTCCAGGTTCTGGCGCGCCCGGTCCTCGTCGAACGGTCCCCACAGGAGGGCGTTGTAGAGGATATCGTCCAGCCAGACGCCGAAACCGCCGAATTTGTGCGTGTTCCAGAAGCGGGTGAGAACGGTGTAGGGCCGGTCGTTGATGGAGTCGTGGACATGGTTCCAAGAGATCACGTCGTGGACCGCCTGGAGGGGCGAGGTCTCCTCCGGCAGGGGGGCGATCTCCTCCTCCGGCATGGACGGCCGCTCCGGCACCGCCCCGTCGGTGCGCACATCGAGGCGCATGGACGGGCCCTCCTCCAGATTGAAGCGCAGCGCCGCGAAGGTGCCCTCCACCCCGCGCGAGGCGAGATAGAAATAGCCCTTCTCGCGGAACTCCGCCTCGAGCGCCTCCAGGCCGTCATGGAACGTCGCCATGAGCGGCTTCTTCGCCGCCCGGATGGCGAGCCCCGGCCCGCCGGTCAGGACACCGGTCTCCGGATTGTAGGCGAGGCGGGTGCCCTCCGGCCCCGAGACGCAGAGCACCACCCAGAAGCGCAACCCCCATTCGCCGGTCTCGCGCGCCTGCCAGTCGACGGTCACGCCGCCATCGTCCCCGAAGCGGTAGCGCCAGTCGATGACCGTGTCCTCGTGGCGCGTGCGAAACGCGATCCCGCGCCCGTCCATCGTGCGCACCCCGAACCGGATATCGAGGCTCGGCGGGAGATGCGTCACGTCATTGGCGCGCGCGGAATAGAGAACCGGCGTCAGTGTCAGGCCGCGGCGGACCGGAGGCGTCGACCGGATGCGATTCGCCGCTGTCCGTCAGGCCAGACTGTTCACTCATTGCGGCATCCCTTCCATGGGCCATTGCCGAAGTCGAACCAGAGAAACGGTTCCTGGAACGGCAGAGTCAGTGCAATGCGACCTGCCACTTGATGGCCTGAGCGTTGCGTTCCACGGCACGGTCTTCTGCATCGCCGTCATCGGTCGATGGTGCGGGAACTCCCAGCGAGGCCCGCAGCTCCAGGATCTTGCGATGACAGTGCTCGCACTCCTTGCAGTGCGAGATGATGCGGCCTTTTGTCAGGTCGTCCAGCTTTCCCGCGATCAGGTCGTCCGCAAGGGCGAGAACCTCACTGCAGCGGATGCCGGCCAGTTCCGGATCGCAGGTCTGCCTGGGGATCGCCAGGAACGCGCTCACACAGACAATTGCCAGCATGCCGACCACTCCGCCGACCTTCTGCACCTGCTGCCGGCGACGACGTCGGCGCAGCGACGTCACCAGCGTCTGAACGGCCCCTTTCGGACACGGTTGCCAGTTTTCTTCCTGCGGTTCGTTCATGTTGGGTACAGCCGTCGTCATAAGTGGCGCCTCCCGGTCCGGCAAAACAACGTGGCGCGTTCCTGATCTCTTTATCG
>Ga0207847_100135_pt1 | contig 43593 bp, 79 predicted proteins | sample TtaePargueraPR_8_FD_187736 | JGI IMG/M metagenome (GOLD analysis project Ga0207847, IMG submission 187736) | Aerobic enrichment media microbial communities from Bioluminiscent Bay, La Parguera, Puerto Rico - Tt and E1 (SPAdes) | ecosystem: Environmental > Aquatic > Marine > Unclassified ... | reverse complement strand
TTTCAGGTCCGCGTCGGCCATGTCATCGAAACGATCATTGGCAGCGCCCGCCTCGGCGTCGGCAGCAGCAACCGCCGTTTCTACTTCCTGCGGGGTAGCCTCTGCGGTCGGAACAGCCGCCTTGAGAGCTGCGATCTCAGCCTTGAGCGCGGAAATCTCATCCATGCTGGCGCTGCCCTTGCCACGGTCGGCCATGTAGTCAGCGGCCATCTGCTTGAGGCTGTTGGCATGCATCTGGAGGTTCTTGAGGTTCGGACCTTCAAGGTGATGCAGCGCTTCAATGCTGTAGATTTTCATCACGCGGCAAAGCGAAAGCTGGGCCGGGGTAATGCCATAGCTCTTGAGCATTTCGAGCGGCGTCCCCGCTGCCGTCTGCTCATTGCCATTGATGAAGGCGAGATACTGATCCGGCCACCGTTCCATATAGGTGATGACCTTATTCCCCTCGCGCTTCCACATGGCGTTGACGGGGAAAACCGGGGAGTAGAGCTTGGAACCAGCAAAGCGGACTTCAACCGCCTCAATGGTTTTCATGACCGCGTGGCCTTCACGCTCCGAAGCAGGCACATCCTCAACGGTGATGTGCTTAAATACGGGTGTGATGGTGATTTCGCGGGTATCAATGGGTACGGACTGAGCCATTTGAATTTCCTGTGTCTGAGGCATGAAAAAGGGCGACACCGAAGCGCCGCCCTCTTGCGTTCATGTGTGCCCGATTAGGGCGCGGTGCCCTTGGTGGCCCAGAAGCGATCACCGGCCAGCAGATCAGTGCCGTACACAGTGGTCGGAGGGGCGTACCAGCCGCCAGAACCGGTTGCGGCGGTCACATTGTCCTCGCCGGTAACGGTGATGGCGATCTGGGTGCCAGGAGCCGCAGCATCGGCAATCGTGCCGGATGCCTGAACCCACATGCGCAGACGGCCATCGTCGCCAAAGCAAGTATCCCCAAGCTGGGGGCTTGCCAGGTTCGGCTGGGTGCTGGCGTAGGTGTGGATTTCCCCATCGTACCAGGAACCACCGGCAGCAGCCGGAATAACCTGTTCGATGTTGGGGCCAAGGCTGGGATTGGTGCGAATGACCATTTTCTAGTCCTTTCCTTATGCCGTGGTTTCGAGACGGACGGTGAACAGCGGGTTCTCCAGCACAAGCTGACCGGACCACACGATGCCCTGTGCCACTGCGTCCTGGTTGATCGGGCGCAGCCCGTCGCCAGGGTGGAACGGAACAAAGCTCTGACCGGGGAACTCGTAGATGGAGAGTGCCGAGGTATCGATGCCGAAGGCGGTGTCTGCGGGCATAACATTGCCAACGCCACCAGCAGCCACGAGGTCAACCAGACCAGCGGGGGTGTGATAGGCAAGGCCCTGATAGCCCAGACGTGCAGAGCGCTCAGTTGCGAGGCGCTGATGCGCAACGAACGAGGCCGAGACCGCCTGGTAGGAGTTAGCGTCGAAAATCCACAAATCGGGATACTGACCGTTGCGCGAACGATTGAGGGCAATGCGCTCAATGATCGGGCGTGCGGTCGTCGCATCCCATGCGGAGCCGATGTCCGAGAAGTCAGTTGTGGCGTTGAAGCTGGACGTGCGCCAATTAGCTACGTCACCGCGATCAATGCCGCCGTAAATGCCGGTGTTGGCAACAATCGGGATCGCCCCACCAAAGCCGACCATCTGCCGACCACCAGCCCCGGTGCCATCACCGACCAGAGAAGTCTCAAACTCCTCCTTGACCGACTTTTCCGCCGCACGGACATAGAAGCTCATCAGGTCAATGACTTCTTCTTCGCCGCGCGTATAGAGCAGTTCGGTGCCGTTCAGCGAGAACATGGCCACGACACGCGCCCAATTGAACACTGCCGAGTTCAGCAGTTCTTTCGGGGTGATCTCGATCTTATCGTAGCCAGTGAACCACTGAGCCTGGAGCTTATCGAACTCGACCGGGACGCGAAGCTCTGGGCCACCGGCCCGCTTCACCTGAATGCGACCCTGATCGCGCAGAATGCGGGTCAGAGGCGTTGCATTATAGACGATATCCTGAATTTCCCGCTGCCGCTTGGCAACAGCCGCCGTCAGGAGCTGGCGGTAATGACGATCCGAAACAATAGGATCAACCATTGTCGCTTCCTTTCAAGGGTTACGCGATCTTGCGGAGTTCTTTCCGAAGCATTTCGCGCAGTTCTGTGGGTTCTTCGTCCGTGGGAGTATCATCCCCATCATTGGGGGCACCCCGAACGGACTTGGTGCCAGCGTCAGGCTTTGCAGGACGTGCGGCGGAGGCGTCGGAGTGATCGGGCAGGGCTTGCGGCGCGGATTGTGAAGGGGCATTGCCACCAGCCATCCGATATGCCTCTGCAAGACGCTGCGCCGGGGTCAAGCCGGTGCCGTAAAGTTCGGTAATCACGCCCGACCGAATGATGGCCTGCATAGTCGGCCACTTTTCGGAGAAATCGGCGTGGTCAGCGGCAAACGCATCTATGATGGGCTGTGCTGCCCTCACAATGGCGTCATGCCGAAGCTCTTGGTTCTCCTGCTGCAAGCGCTGGACTTCCGGGGAAACCTGCTGCTGTGGCTGGGGAGAGGGTTGCTGTGGCGCAAGCTGGAATGCCTGCGGGTTCTTGGTGATTTCCTGCACGAGCTGCTGAGGCGTAATGCCAATGGACTGCATGATGCGCGCAAAGCCCTGCGCCGGGTTGCTCAGCAGTAGCTTATCAATCTCGACATAGTTCCGCATGGCATCCTTCATGGTGGTGCCTGCGCTCTTTGCCATTTCATCGTATTCTTTGACGCTCTCGTATGCCTCTGCGGCAGGACGGACGCGCTCAAGCTCAGCGTCGTATTCGGCAGTGACGCGATGAACCTCGGTCTTTACCTCATTAGGGACATTCGCCCATTTGGTCCGCGCTTCGGGCAGAAACCGAGCGGGCGGTTCAGTGTGCTTGCGCCCCTCAGACTGGCGGGTATCATCCTGCCCTGCCCGCTCGGTTGCGGGCTTTGCAGCCTCGCCCTCAACTGCCTTGGCGTCTGGCTTGTCGCCGTCCCCCTTGGCAAACTTGCCATCATTGCCGCGAGCCTTTTCGGGCTTTTCTTCCGCCTTGGCCTTGTCCTCAACCTTCGCCTTATCGGCGTCCTTGGCCTTGTCGGCCTTCTCGTCCTTTGGTTCCGGCTTTTTCTCACCATCGCCCTTTTCAGCATCCTCACCCTTGAGGCGGGCCAGTTCGGCCTCCATCACATCGGCGGGGGAATTGCTTTCCTTGCCTTCCGAGAGGCTTGGGGTGCCGTTTCCGGGAGCGTTTGGGACTGTCTGGGGGTTGAGAACGGTAGAAGGTGGCTCAAGCGCCACCGTGCCCGGCTGGGCAACAGCGTCGTCGGTCATGATGGATATTCCTGTCTGAGAGGAGTTGTGGCGCTAATCCGCCAGGTTCAGGACTTCGGGCAACCTGCCCTCTTTCACGTCCTGCATCGCTGCGCGAACATCGTCGCGAAGCTGCTTTTCGTCTGACTTGTGCTCGACAAACTGCATCTGCTCGTTGCCGAGTTCGATAAAGTCTTGCCCATGCGGGTTGTGCGCCGCCCGGTGAGAGCGGGACAGTTCGCCGGGCGTGTCGTAGTACTTCCCATCCGCCATGGACTGCACCGGCTGCGCGAAGGGGCGAATGAGCATAGGCGCAGCAAGATCAGAGCGGCGTGGACTGCTGCGAAAGGTCTTCTGCCGGGGCTTCAAGTCCGACCAATCGATAAGGCTATAGTTGGCCTTGAAGGCGGGGGAAGCCATTTTAGGCTTTGAGCGCCGTGATCAGGGCATTGAGCCGAGCTTTGACGGCGTTGACTAGCGTAATGGCGCTGGCCTCGTCGGTCGCGTCGGCAGTGCCGACCGTTGCCACACTGGCGATAGCTTCACCGGACTGCGCTTCGATCTGCGCCGCAAGTTCCTTGGCCAGTTCGGTAGGAGTGCCCAGCTCGGCCAGGCGTCGTTTATTTGCCATTGATCTATACCTCAGGTTCGGGTTCAGGAAGCCCCTCGATAACGAGGGGGGTGCCGTTTGCTTCGACAAGGACGATAGGGACGCCCAAGCCGTTCTCTGCCACGATGGCAGCGGGCGCATTCTCATCAACAGCGATGACGGGCGCTCCCAGCCCATTCTCTGCAATCACAACAGGGATGCTCATTTCGGCGGTTGCCTTTCTGCGAACTGCTGCTGCCTATCCGCACGATCCTCGCCACGGTCGGCACGTTTATTGTCTCGGGCCTGCTGCTGTTCGCCCATGACCTGCGAACGTTGGGCCATCTGGCGGTCTTGCTGCTGGCCCTGAATGTCGGAAACGGTCTTAACCGTCTCGCGATGTTCCTTGTTTGCGGCCAGTTCGGTATCCGCGCCCATCTTCTGGATTTCGGCCATGATCTTGTCGATCTTGGCTTGCGTCTCTGCCAAAGTGCCTTTGGTCTGCTCGATTTCCAGGGCGAACCGCTGTTCATCCTGCCGGGCTTTAACGCCCGCTTCTTGCGCCCTAAGCTCCAGCTCCTGCATTTTGCCCTGAGCGTCAGCCGTGACCTTCTGCGTTTGCGCGTTGGCCTTCATAATCTCGGCCTCAGCAAGCTTCTGATTGGCCTCAGCAATGGCCTTTTCAGCTTCGCCACCGTCTCCACCCATCTGCTGGGCAAGACCCGGAGCCGCATCGATCAGTTCATCAACCACTGCATTGAGCGACCGGCCAACCCGATAGGGTTGGAGCGCAAATTTGAGCATTTCGCCAGCCAGCTTGACGCCAGGAGGACCCATCTGAAACAGCGGAACAAGCCTCTGCATGGCATTGCCGAATGCTTCCAACAATTCCGCACGGCTGGCCTTTTCCGCCATTTCGTCCGTGAGAACGGTACTGTCTGTCTCGATCTCGAATGCAAAGCCCCGCGCCCGGTCATCACGCAGCAAGCGCATGACTTCCTCAATGGGAACTTGCTCGCTGGCCTGTTTGAGCATCGGCGCGTATTTCGCAAGAACCTGCTGCTGCGCCTGTTCCATCTGCTGCTTGGCCTGGGCAGGATCAACTTGCTCACCGTCCTGTTGCGCAGCCGCAAGCATTTCCTGCGCCTTCTTGCCAAGTGCCTTTAGTTCGGCCTCTGCTTCATCCTCGATCTCGGCAATCTGTTTCTTGATCTCTGCCGAAGTGGGAATGTCCATCTGGCTCATTTCCAGCAAAGTGTCCTTGCTGAAATTCTCGGCCATGATTTCGGCGCTGATCTCGGTAATGTCCCGCGCAATGCGCTGTAGTTCGGTCGTCTTGTCCTTGACCCGGACACTGCCGTACTGGCTTTTGAGGCGCTGCGCCCCGAGCGTTTCCTGCGCCTCCGTCTCCCCGCGCATAATGTCCGAAACACCCGACAGGCGGTCATAGTCGGCAAACAACTCACGGCGCGCTTCAATCAGCCCCGTAATGGCCGTGGCAACCTGCTCAAGTGGCAAGTGCACCATCAGGTTGGTTGAGCCCGACCCGATTAGCGCAGCAGCCGGAACCGGGATGAAAATGGTGTCATCGGTCTCTTTGACCGCCTGTTCTACCGCGTCCCCGATCTCGCCACCGGCGGGCAGAAGAACCTTGAGCTTGACCTGATCGAGCAGCACATAAATGCGCCGAGTAAGCTGATTGATCTTCTTGAAGTGCCCTGCATACCGCGTGTAATCAGGGACAGGCTCAAGAGTGCGTGGGCGAATTGTCCCGTATGCGGGCTTGGGGCAAGGGAAGAACCCCCGCAATTTCAGGTGCGGGTCATCCTCGTCCAGCATGACGCGAACACCCTCGGCAACCCAATAAACCTTATTGTCTGCCTTGTGCCAAACCTCCCAGACACCCGCCTTGCGCGAATTGTCCGGTGCGCCGTCATTGTCAACCTGCTTGGCCGTGGCCAACGTGGCGTCCTGATAGGCTTTTCCCGACCGCTTGCTGAAACGCTTGCGCATCTCTGTCTTGGTCATCCAAGCGCGGAAAGCCACCCAAGGCACTTCGGACCATTTGCGGGCCGGCGGGTGCAAGAAGTCCTTGCGGTCCAGATTCTCAACACAGATGCGCTGACCGCCTCCCGCTTCATCCGCCTCATAGAGCACGCGCATCTGACCGCGATTATAAAAAATCAGGTCATCACGAGTGCAGATCATGGCTTCGTCAATGTCGCCACGATGGAAGCCGGAGATAGCCGACCGCTCCAGCAATTCCGCCGTCACGTTCATCAGCGGCTTGCGGCTCTTGAACTCAGGCGACACCACAGGGACAGGAGGCCGCGCATAGATTGCGGGCTTCATGATCTCCATGGAAGCCCAGAACAGATCGTAATCCGGGTCTTGCCACTCGCTCTCTACATAGTCCGCCCGGCTGTAAACCTCATCGATCCGGTCGCAGAGCGCTTGCCATGAGTTGAAGGCGCGTTCGGCTTTCTTGATGGCCGACAGAACACGCGCAGACGATTTGGTATCGCCCTCAACCTCTAGGGTGTCGGCGTATTCTGTTTCGAGACTATCGAGCATCAAATCCGCCTTTTCTGGCCGGGCAGAGCCGGGGCAATCGCATAGCCGTCGCTGATCGTGGCAAAGGGCTTGGGCGAACGCCGTTCTTCTTTCGGCTTGCTGCCGCTGCTCATCCGGTCAATGAGCTGGCCAATCAGGCCCAACGCATCAACCTGGTCGTCATGCACCCCAACCGGGAAGCTCATCATTTCGCTGATCAGGTCAGCAAGGAACGGCGCATCCTTGTGAATGCGTAACCCGCGTGTTGCGATTAGACCCCGAAAAGACTGCGCCCGAACTGCCTTGTCGCCACGAGTGGCAAACTGCTCACGAGCCACATAGGCTTGGGTTTCCATCATCTGGCGCAACAGGAACGGGCCAACGCCTGACTTGATCTGCCCGGTTTCCTCTGCCCACCCTACGGGCTTCCATTTCTTCACAAGGTCACAGAAGGCAGACACCCAAACATCGGACGCCGCTTGCCTGCGCCACAGGTCCAGCAAATAGGGATTGCCCTCAGGATCGAGGCCAACAACGCCATGAACCGTGTAGTCGCCGCCGTCTGCCGTTACCGCGTAGTCTGACCCGCCATACACCAGCATTGTTTCGCGGGGCGGCAAGTGGTCAACAGGGTGTATCCACTCGCGCTTGAAATAGTCGCCCGTCTCTGGGGCTGGGCGCTGCTGATAAAGAGCCGACCATGTGCGAGGAAGTCGCTCGAATGTCGCCCAATGATCGGGCGGGAACCATTCGGGCCAGATATATTCACCAACCTCACGCCCTAGCGGATCGTCTGCCCTCTCACATTTGGCCGGGATACAGATGACTTCCCACGTATTGCCGTCCCGGCACTCAATCATGCCGCTTTCGCCAGCCCAACCTTCGGGAAGGATCGACCCAGCCAAGTCGGCTTCATGCCAACGGGTCTGTGTAATCATCAGCGACCCGCCAGGCTTGAGACGGGTCAGAACATCCTCTTGATAGGCGTCAACCGTACTCTTGCGGATCGCCTCACTGTCCGCTTCCTGCCTGCCCTTGATAGGGTCATCGATGGCAACGAAGTCGGCGCGGTTGCCGGTAATACCCGACAGGATACCGCCGCCCATAAACTCTGAGCCGTTCTCTAGCGCCCATTCGTGCGCAGCGCTGCTCTCTGCGCTTAGCCCGGTGCCGAATAGCGACTGATACCCCGGCTGCTTCACAATCGATCGCATGCGACGGCCAAACTTGCGGGCGAGGTCTGTGCCATAGCTCACGGCAATGGTCTTGAACCCCGGCCTTGCGCCCATGACCCATGTAGGAGCCACGACAGTCGCATAAGTGGACTTCGCACTGCCTGGGGGCAGGAACAGCATCGTTCGCCCACTGTGCCGCTCGATACACCTTTGCGTTGCAGCAAGAATGATCTCGTGGTGTTCGGCTAGGACTGTCTCAACCGGACGGAAACTTTCTTCATCGTCATCATCCGACACCGGAGCGCCGGGGACTTCGATATAGCGCGCATACTCAGTTAAGTTGGCGCGGGCCTTGCGGCGGCGTAGCAACTCCTGCGCTGCGGCCTGCTGCGATGGCTTCAAGCTCGTCATCAGTCATCCTATTGACTGGCGTAAGCTCCCCTGCCCCGTCGCTATCTGCGGACGCCTGCAAATCTGGGAGAACTTTACGCAACAGGCCCAGACCAGCCGACACTTGGGTTGCACTCATTTCCCGAATGCCTTCGACATGCTCGATAAGCGCATTGAGAATGTTGCTGTTTTGAATTTTAACCCGATGCTCGTTTGTCATACGAAAACCGGGTGCCCTGCCTCTTTTAGCGGCCATTGTTATTTCCTCGGCTGTCTGAGTGCCTTGGGGCTAATTGAAACTACCCGGCTTCCCACCAGGCTCGACGCAATACCGTGCGCTGCGGATTTTACTACACCGGGAGATGTGTAAAATAATCTGACAAAATCGGGTGTCAGCCCTTGCCATCTGTCCGATCATCTGACATATTGGTGTCAACAAAGGAGATCGACATGACCAAGGAATTCATCAAGCTGAGCCGCGCCGCTTCTTTCGGTGTCCCCGCCGCTTTCACTGCCGATGACAAGGCTATTCAGGATGAACTCGAAATGAAGGGCTTCATCAAGTACGCTGGCTTCGGCCAGAACAGCACAACACCCCGCTACAAGATTACCGAAGCAGGTCGCGCCCGCCTCGCGGAACTGGGGGTGTAAAAATGACCCCCACCCAATTCTCTAACTGCCTCGCTGACCTCAAATCAGCGGGGCGAATTCGTGATGGACATGGCGCACATACTGACCTTGCCAATGCCCTTGGAGTGTCTCGTGATACCGTTTACCGCTTTGAACGGGAGGGAACTAAGACAATTGCCACTGACCTAGCTCTTGCGGCTCTTGTGGCGGGCTTGAAGCCTTATGGATTATAGAGGCATCCATCTATCGAGATGGTCGCGGTAGAAGCGCTTGCCATCGGGATGGGTAACGACAGGCACCAGATGGAAGAAGGCCAAGAGCTTGGGGATCATGTCTGGCTCCAATGAAAAAGCCCCGGCGGTTAGGGTGAGGCTGTATTTGCTCTTGAATGAGGGAGAGGCGGCTTGCTGTCCCCGGTCGGGGACGCGAGCACATTGGCCTAAGCCTTCGCTATGCTGGCTCATGTGACAGAGCCTCGATAGCCGTTGCCAGCCGATACTGGCCGCCGCCTCAACTTATGAGGGTTCACGCCCCTCTTGTTCAATGACGCGGACAGGAACGCCGAGAATATACATGTCCCCGGCTCTCATCATGCGCTCGACAGTATCAATGCTTGGATTGCCGTAGCGCGCTGTCAGGCGGAAATGTTCAGCAATCCCCCGAACCTCATTCGACCGAATGCGAAGCTCTTTCGCGCCACGCTTAGCCTCCGCAATGACACGGTTCAAGGCTGTCATGATGACTCCCGCCCTTCCATCTCAATAACCGCTTCGAGAAGGTCGCGTGTGGATTGCGCGCCGCACTTCTCAATCATAACCTCGGCTATTGCTGCGAACAGTTCTGCTATTTCCTCTGGATCAGTGATTTCCTGATCGTCTTCGTCATAGTCGGCATTGATGAGGGTGAACATGATACCTCCTGCCGATGGGGTGACTTGGGTATATCCTGAGAGGCGTCACCTGCCCCGCAGCCGCCGATGGCTTTTCAAGTGTCGGCGTTGTTAGGTACGAGCGGGCGATCTCTGGATAATGCTCTGGGCTATTGTAGAGGTTGTTCGCCAACGCTCGATGGGGATTGAGGCTGTTCAGATTAGGACGTTGCCCGAATGGCTTGCGTTCCAACGGGATCGTACCGAACGGCGCTGACTTCGCCACATAGGGGCCGCAAGAACCCTGAGCCTCAAACTCGAAAAACCAGCTTCTTGGCGTAGAACGCCACCTTATATTTCGGACTATGAACTGATTTGCGGTTAAGCACAAGCCCCATCACGCAGCCTTAACCTTGTCCACAAGTCCGTAGTGGCGAACCAAGCTATTCAGCCCTTCCCTGAGCCAGCCCAGCAAATGGTGAAGCTCCTTGTCCTCTAGAACGCAGTATTGCAGGGCCGCATAGACAGCGCCGCCCCCGCGCAATTCGTTCTGGCGGTCTTGGACGGCGGAAACAGCATCGCGCCACCTCTTGGTCGCCCGCTTATAGAAGTCCACGTTCTCGCCGCTCAGAGAGCCGCCCTGCACCTTGTTGAAGTCCATGGCCGATGGGTCACGCGGCGCGGCAATTGCAATCGCATTGTTTCGGTGATCCTCTAGGAAGGTCATGGCCGCGTCGTACTGCGAAACGCTGATCTGCTCATTAATGCAGAGACGGCCAACGAATGACCCTGCCATCTGATCGAGCAGTTCATGCGGCTTGAGGCCAAACACCCGCCTACGGGCTTCCATGGCCGCGCTCATGGCCTCCTGCTCTGCGGTGTCACGGTTTGGCCTTTGCACCTTGCCACTCGCTTCACGCTTTACGCCTGCCTTACGCTTTCGCCCCGGTCTTGCCATGATAGTCTAGTGCCCCTTGTGGATGGTAGTTAGGAAATGCTGATGCTCACATGGCTGATAAGCCAGCCAATTGCGAAGTAGCCGCCAAGCGCCAGAATTGCCCCCGCTACTGCCGCAACGATGATGAACAACATGATTTGTCCGGCGACGGCGCGCCCAAGGTCAGACCCGTTCATCCCTGTTCTCCCTCATGGGCGAGAAAAACGTCCTGTTCTTCACCAAGCCATGACACTAAACCCTCAAGCTCACGCTCGAGGAAAACTGCCTGACAGGATGGGCACCCGAAGGCGTGGTCGGCTGCACACCCTTCGCTGATCCACTCGCTATGCAGGTGAGCGCGGATAACCTCCCCGGCCTCCTTTACCGCGCTGTATGCTGGTCCCTTCTCCGGGTGGTAGTTTGGGCCTTGGCAGACCGGCACACTTTCCTTGCTCACTGTTCACTTCCTTCCGTTGGGGGCTGAGGAGCGGCGAGAAGCCCAAGAGAAATTGCGTGACCGATAAACGACTGCATCGGCCCAACGGCCATCATCTCGGACACCATCAACCTCTCCGGGTACACGTCTAGAAACTCCCGCTGAAACTCCATGATCATCTTTGCCACTTCGACCCCATGAATGTTGGCGTGGGCCTTCTCGATCTTTGCGTTCATCTCGTTTCTTCTCCGCTGGGAGGCTTTTCGTTCATGACATCCTTGATCTGCTGGAGCCTTAGGCAACCGTCATCCCAGCCCTTGGCGTCCAGCCATAAGCGATGAACAGCGCGGACCCGTCGCCGCCATTCCTCGTGCCACGCAAGGCGCTCAGCAACGCTAGCCATCGAGCCAGCGACCCTGATTGATCCAGGTGCTAGGGTGAACCAGATACCGATCCTCTACCTTGCGCTTGAAGGTGTTCCGGTCGATCAGGCTGTCCACATAGCGCCGCATTCCATCGATAAGCTCCTGCTCCGTGGCCTTGAGTTCGATGGTCACGTATTCGCCGCTGTCCCGGTCGATGGTCCGCGTTTCGCAGCCCTTCAACACCTGCATGTATTTGGCCTTCGCCAGCGGCTTTCCGACCTTTTTGGGCACCAAGGCCCACCACTCCTCAAACCTCGCCCCTACGGCTTCCTGTGGGGCTTCCTGATGGGGGAAAAGGGGCTGGACGTTACTGCGCATTCATGGCCTCCATTGGGTTTCTGTGCTGTCGTGACCGGCGTATGCCACCCGCCCCGGCTGAACTGGATTGATGACCCGCTTCCATCCGTGGATTGATGCGATGACAGCAACAGACCGGCGACGAACCCCGTGCTTTTTCTCAATCTCTTGCGGGCTAAGGCCAGATGCATAGCCGTCTTGAACCGCCCTCTGAGCCACTGTCAGGCCACAAGGAAGGCGGCGCTTTAGACCAGCTACCTTTTGGGGGCGCGGGGTCATTGTTCGGCCCCGCTTGCCTTAGGGCGGATATAGTTCCGGTGATACTCACGCAGCTCCACCAGCTTTTCAGTGCGCCCGACTTGCCTAAGCGAGTTGAGAATAGTGGTGTGGTCGCGCCCGAAACACTTCCCAACCCCTGGCATCGACATTTGCGTGTGCTGATACACAAGGCCGATGGCGTCATGCCGAGCCTTCGCAATCGTCCGCTTACGGGACTTGCCGAGAATGTAGCTTTCGGGAATACCGTTTCGCACCGCTGCCAACTTGAGCAGGAAACGCCATGAGCAAGGTGCCAGCATGTCCAGCGGCAACCGCTTCTGAGCGCTGGGCAACTTGCGGGTTAGCGGCTCCACTTCCTTTTTCTCAGGCGGGGTAAAGGTTAGATCGCGTCTGGTTTCGTACTGAAACACCGGGCGGGGACGAATGCGGATTTCTTCGGCCAGCAACCTGCGGTCAAAGCGCGGGGCACTCTGCGCCTTCATCAGCGGGACGAATGTAGGAAGGGCACCCATCAGCGAAACTCCGGCGCGAAGGGCAGGTCGTCGTCCATTCCACCGGGGGAGAATGCAGGGGCACCGGAGGATTGTGAGGGGCGTTCCTGGCGTTCGGGATGGCCACCCCCTTGATTGCCGTCGAGCAGCACCATGGCGCTGTTGAAGTTCTGCAAAACGCATTCTGTCGAGAACTTCTTCTGCCCGCTCTGGTCTTCCCATGAACGGGTTTGAAGCTGCCCCTCAAGATAGACCTTGGAGCCTTTCTTGAGGTACTGTTCGGCAACCCGAGCCAGACCTTCCGAAAAGATCACTACGCGGTGAAACTCTGCCTTTTCCCGCTTCTCGCCAGTGCTCTTGTCGCGCCAGCTTTCGTTCGTGGCGACAGTGAAGTTGACGATCTTGCTCCCCGATTGCGTCGTGCGCGTTTCAGGGTCGGCAGTGACATTCCCGACCAGTATTACCTTGTTGATGCTACCGCTCATTTGCCGGTGCCTCCTCTAGTGTGACGATGACAGCCCCGCCCTTGATGGGGGACGAGATGCTGTAGGTGATTTCAAATTTTGAATCGTCCACGCCCAGAGCGTCGGCTATCCCGTCAGTCGCGGCCTTCATCGAAGCTATGAGGTTGTCCCGGTCCCTGCGGCGCTTGTCGGGCGGACAGAAGGTCATGGAGACGGACACGCGCTCCCACGGCTGAGTTGTTTTGCAAGCCGACCGAACGGTGTAGAATGCGCCGACGCGGGCAGACTTCACGGACTTAGACCGCACAGACCAGTGCTGCCGGGTGTTTGGGGAAAGCGGCTTCGCAGGCCACGGCAATTCAATTGGTCCGATCATCACTTCACCGCCCTAATCAGCATGTTGGTGGTGATGTTGAATTCGCGATTGAAACGGCTGGAGCATTTGCGCTTGAGAGTGATGGTGCCAATTCGGCAATGTGGGTTTGGCTGGGGAAGGGTCATGCTGCCATCCTTTCCAGAATGGCGCGGCCAATGAGTTCTGGGATTTGAGGGACTACGGCGTTGCCTAAAGCTCCACAGCGGTCCACCCGATTGGGAAGCCCATCAGCTCCTCTACCCAAGACGGGTTCAGACGTAATTGCCCTAGCTCCGTACCTCGGAATGGATTGGATGAACCGCCCCACTCGTCCAGCCTGGCTCCCCAGTGCGAGTTCCCCCGCATAGGAGTTGGCAAGGCCTGACGGTGAAGAAATTCTGTTAGCCTCACACCCGACTTGCTCGCCATTTGCCGCCTTTTCACCAACTCCGGCGACATACATTCGCTCTTGAAGTCCGTTTTTGTTGGCGTAGGCAATGATCCAGATACGGTCGCGTCTGTGAGGGAAACCAAGGGCGGAAGCTGGAATGCAGTGCCACTCAGCATCATACCCGAGCGCGGCCAAGTCCCTGAGAACTCGGTCAAGACCCCTTCCAAGGAGAGCTGAGACGTTTTCCAACACGGCAAATCGCGCGGGTTGACCGGCTTCTCTAAGATCGCCAAGAATACGGGCGACTTCGGTCCAGAGGCCGGACCTGGCTCCGTCCAAACCTTGGCCCAATCCGGCAACACTGAGGTCTTGGCAAGGGAACCCGGCGCTAATCGCGTCGATGGCAATTCCGTCTCTGGCCAGAGTGTCGGCATTGAGTTCGCGAACGTCTCGGTAGCAGGGGACGTTGGGCCAGTGCTTGGCGAGGACGCGGCGGGGGAAGTCTTCGATTTCACAGAAGGCGACGGTTTCAAACCCGCCTGTTCGTTCAAGGCCAAGGCTAAACCCTCCAATTCCAGAAAATAGGTCTAGGACGCGCAACTTCCCCATCACTTCACCGCCCTAATCAGCATGTTGGTGGTGATGTTGAATTCGCGATTGAAACGGCTGGAGCATTTGCGCTTGAGAGTGATGGTGCCAATTCGGCAATGCGGGTTTGGCTGGTGAAGGGTCATTCTTCCCGCCCCGGAACATCGACGTATTCACGCTTCGGCGTGTACGGAAACGCCACTTCTATGCGGCTGTCATAGCTGGTAAAACAAGCGCCGGACGGCTCACGGAAAACCCTGCCTTCTATGTCGTAGGCGAAGTCTTTCCCCTCGCGAAAAACGTGGCCGCAACGCTTGTTCTGGTATAGCGGCTTTCCGTTTTGTGTCCCGACTTCGACCCATTCGTCATCGTCGCCCGTTAGCGGCGAGAGTGGTTCAAACTTAGCGAGGCGTTCAAATGCAGAGATGGCCATTCCAGCGCTGAAACCGCTGTGCCCCTCATCGGCAAATTGCTCGATCATTTTCATGACCGCTTCACCCATCATGCCGCCATAGTCGCTGTCCTTGTCGAACAGTCCAGCGCGGGCAAGCTCGTCACGTGCAAACTCTACTAGTGCCATCTCTCAGTCTCCTATGGTGTTGGGGTTAGCGGAAGATGCCCGGTCGAGACGTTCGATTTCAGCGAGGATCAGTGCAGCGGCCTTGACCAGATTGCGGCGCGGGGTTGACGGCTTCCACCATTTCGCATCCCACGGCCAAAAGTCCTTTGCAGCCATCGGCGCGGCCCAATGCTCCACGACGCCAGAACCCAAGGCGTAACAGGCGGCAGCACCGGCCATCTGGCCACGGCCATGCTGATCGTCATGTTCTGGTGTCCAGCCTTCAGCCTCGACCTGTCGCTTGCGTTCGGCCAGAACATCGCGCGCCGCGCTTGTATCAATGCTCATTCGTCGCGTTCCTTGCGGTTGGGGTTACTGCGCAGCCTGTAGCGGCACGATGTTGGGTTTTTGCAGGTCATCAGGACGAGACAGCAGCGCCAGTGCATCGCCAATGTCGGCTAGCTGGTCGTTGAGGGCGTCTCGCTGGGCGTTCAGAACGTCATGGAGCGCTAGAAGCTCAACGCGCCTTTCGTCCTGTTCTGCCTTTACGCGGGCTGTGTGTGAGCCTTTGACGTAGGCAGGAGCCTTTGTCTGGGGCCTTGGTGATGGTGCTGTTTCATTGGCTGGGGAAGGCTTGCGCGTGGTCATGCGAAGAACCCCCCGGCTGTCAGGACGCCCAGCGTTATGATGGTGACCAGCCAAGTTGACGGCGCGCTATGGACGCCAGTGCGCCTGTTTCCGTGCAGGAAAATGACGATAACCAGCCCAAAGCAGGTAAAGCTGAAATACACCCACTGCGGCCATGACCAGTTCGCCATGTCGAATGCCAGATACATCTGTTAGTCTCCCTTCGGTTCAATCTGTTGAGCGTCGGCCAATTCCGGCGCGATCCAATCGGCCAAAGAACCGGCCCATTTGCTAATTCGACGGGCTATTGAGAGTTTAGATGTCGCCACGATTGGCCCTTCACGACTGATGAAATGCAGCTAAAGACGACCCCGTACTCGCGAGCCAAGTCGCTCTGAGTTCTGCCAGCAGCGAACTTCTCCCTGATCGAAAAGACATCTTGGGTCGTGAGTTTCGCTTTGGAATTTCGTTCGCCCTGAACGTCCTTCCGACCGCACATGCGATGGCGACCCTTGGCGATCATGTCGTCTGTATTGTCTCTGTGCGTGCCAAGCCAAAGATGGTCTGGGTTTACGCATTGCGGGTTGTCGCACTCGTGGCAGACAAACAACCCATCAGGGATCGCGTCGAAATGGATCTCATAGGAGAGACGCGAAGCGATTACGCGCCGAGGCCCGACCCTCAGGTTCCCCCGACCCTTGCGATCCAGGTGCCCCTGCCACAGCCAGCACCCAGAGGAAGACACGACATATTTGGAGTGAAATCTTTCTACGACCGTCATCTCACTTGCTTTCCCTGGTTGACCGCCGCTCTTTTCGCCTTCGCTTCCGAAAGAAGTGCAGCAAGCCGGTCAGCCAAATCTTGATCATCAGCATTGCCGCTCAATGCCTCCTCAACTTCGATTTCATGGAGCAACCGCGCTGCCATCTTGGCGCAGCGGTCGTAGTAAGCGGCCTTGATGCGGGCGTAGAGGCTTACGTCGCAGGTCTTTGCCTTGGCCTTGTGGAGATGCACTAGCTGGCTTTCGGTGAAGCCGTAGTCCCTGGCTAAGCGCTGTATCGCTCGCTCTTTGGTGTGCGCACTGACGGCCTCGATTTGGACCATCTGCTGCACGTAATGGGTTGCGGTAGCGGCACTCACTTGGGGCACCTCATTACCTGAATTTGGTAACGCCATTCCCGGTCACTCCGTCCATGTTGATCAGGACGAAGCGAGGCACAGGAAAGGCCAGACGAATGACGACGATCCAGGTAAGCGATGCTTTGCGAGAGTGGCTTGCCAGGAATGGAATTGGCAACGAGGCGAGCGCGGGCAAACGCGCTCAGCCCCGCCGACCGATCGATGGGGAGGGAGGAAGCCACCGACCGATGGGAAATCTGGTGAAAGGACCGGGAGCCGAAGCCCCCGGCAAGTTCACAGGGAGAAGCGTCAACAACAGACAGGACGAGGGACTTGATGGACCCTTTCCTGAGTTTGTTGCTGATGCCGTGACCGCAATGGCCACGAGAAATGGAACGCGGGTTGTGCGTTGCGTTCCATTTCTGGCAGTCATCGAGGGAGGCAAAGAGCGACATGGTTAGGACCGCTCCGAACCCATGAACGCCACCAGAAAGCGGGCAATGATCCATGCTGAGAACAGCGCCAGAAACACCTTCTGAGCCATGTCAGGGGCAAGAAAGGCCATGAGGATCAACGCGCCAAGAACAGACGCCAGTGTGCTTGCTTGGGGGTTTCGGGCCATCAAAATGCTCCAAGGTAATGCAGGGACAGGGCAGCGACGGTTAGGGCTGCTAGGGTCCATGCGAAGTTTCGGAGCATGGCTGTGGAGTGATGGGAGGGCATGGTTAGGCTCCCTTGATCGCGTCGAGAATGTCAGCGGCGGCGCAGCGATAGCCCTTGGCCCAATCGTCTTTGCCTTCACGGATCATGCCCGCAGACGCAAACTTGATGGCCTTGGCCCGTTCCGCCTCTACAGAGGATTGGATTGCTTTCGCGATTGCAGTGGCATCAGCCAATCTGGCGTCTCGAATTTCTTCGCTGGTGGAATAGTACGGAACGCGCTCGGCCTCGGCGTTCATCACAAGATCAACGGCCTTCTCCCAAGCGCTCTCGCTTATTCCTTCTGGGCGGTTCATGGTCATGCCTCGGTGTGAGTTTCAGGCGGGGGAGGAAGATGCTTGCGCATTGCATCGACGACCGCTTTCCGAATGAGCGGAGAAACAACTTCATCAATCAGGATGCACTGGCTATCGCTCAGCCCGAGGCTCATGCCGTTTAGCGCCTTACGCAGAGCCGACACGCCTGCCGACGAAACGAGCCGTTCGTGAATGGTATTCTCGCTCATATCGCTTCCTCTTGGGTGGGGAGGGGGTGGGATTTCTGAGCCGCTTCCATGATGCGAGGATCGACGTTGTGAAGGTCTGCAAGCTCAAGAGGGGTCGGAATAACGGCACCGAAAAAGGCCAGCACTTCCGGCATGTCGTAGAGAATGTGCGCTTGCCCCGCTTCGACCACGGCCAGCACGACCTTGCGCAGAAGTTGGTCCGGATCGCCTTTGCGTTCACCTTCCGCATTCAGGCTTTCGTCGTAGGGATAGCCATGCTGCAAAATGGTCTTGCGCCAGCCCTTCGGGGGAGGCCACGAGACACCCCATTTGCGAAGTGTTGCGGCGGTCAACCCGCCCGCTGGCGTCTTTTCGGCGTCGATTTCTTCATCGGTGATTGGTGTGCGCTCAGTCATTCCGCAGGCTCCCGCTTTGCGGCCCATTGCTCCGCCCAATCAGCGAATTTCACCTTGCCTTTGGAGGCTTTGGCGATCTTCTTGATCGTCTCAAATGACGGACTGGAAATGCCGCGCTTCAACCGATTGATCTGCGTTTGCGACAGACCGGCGCGGCTAGCAAAAGCCGCATCCGTCTCGCCTGTTTTGGTAAGGTACTGGTCAAGGGTCATGCATGCATTATGCACGAACGCATAGCCCATGCAAGCATTCTCTCATGCACAAACGCATTTTGAGGCGGATGAGCGAGGATATAGCTTCGCGGACATGAATACCGCCAAGATGACCACGCAACTTGTCCAAGCCGGATGGACGCAAACACGCATCGCAAAATTCTGCGGTGTGTCGCAATCTACGGTTGCGCGATGGATCAATGGCAATGACCCGGAAGGCCCGAACCGGGACCGCCTGTTGCAGCTCTACAAAAGCGTGGTGTCCGAGGACGCACCGTTGCCCGAAGTTCCCGAACGCCAGATACGGGATGAGGCAACCGTTCGCATCCCTGACCTGGAATTGTTCGGCGGGCTTGGCGGCGGCGGCATGCTCCAGATCATGACCGACGAGAGCGGGGCGATACAGGACCAAGACCAGCTACGCGGCTATTGGAGCTTCCCTGAATACATGGTCGCGGCCTTCCGGAGCCTGCGCCATATCTATGCTTGGGAGGTTCGGGGGGACTCAATGTGGCCGACCTTGGCCGGTGGGTCAGTCGTATTCGTGGATATGTCACAGAACCGACTTCCGCCTGACGACATTTACGCAATCGACTATGGTGACGGCCTGATGGTGAAGCGCCTCAAGCTGATACCCCGTACCGATAGGGTTGCCGTCATTTCGGACAATGATCGCTATGGAATGGACGAGCTTTTGAGGGATGAGGTTCGGGTCTATGGCCGAGTGGTCGGTTGGTTTCAATGGCGGAAATAAACCCGTTTCTCCATAGGTCAAGCTAAAGACGTAGGGTGAGGTAATAGGCCCTAGTCCATTCGCATGCTTCAGACGGTAATCAGATAGACCGGCAATTAATGCGGACACGACTTGCTTCCGGATGCCCCCGGATGAGCTAGGAGGGTCGCCGCCCCCGAGGTTTAGTCCCGTTTCCGGTATTACCTCACCACTCACTTCCATTTATCCTTACCCTTCCGAGGCAAGGCGGTCGTCTTCAGAACCGAGCGGCCTATCTGTAGGCACTTCCATAAGCAGGCTAGCCCCAAACCTGGGATGCATCACCAACTCGTCCCCCGTTTGAGATAACGGGTTCAAATCCAGGGACTGCTTTAGTGTTGCTAACCAACTAACGTAATGTTATATCAACACTCGTTATCGAGCCGGGAGCGTTTCCCGAATTAACCGGCTCTAGGGGCTTTCGACTTTGGCGGTCGAGGCCCCTTCTTTTTGCCCGCAAGGTTTCCCTCACCAGCCCCACCCTTATGCGCCCTCCACGCATATTATGCAAGTCGGTTATGCCTTCATGCATTTTAGGGCTTGCGCCGCATATGCATCCGTGCATAATGGGGAACATAGAGAGCACGAAGAAGTCGCCAGACTGATCTGCCTCTCAGCACAAACCAAAAGGGAAACGCTGAATGAACGACCTGACCCTGACTTCCGCCGCCGAAACCTTCCGCGCGAATGCGGCGGGACATTTCCACGACGCTGCCGACATGACGCTTCACCAGCTTGTCGATGAGTACCAGCGCCTCGCGCTTATCGTTGAGGCGGGAACCACCGAAAAGAACGAAGACGGCTTCTACGCCCCTGAGCTGACGCCTGAGGCCGAACTTGCCTCTCGCCAGCAGCAGATCATCAACGGCGCTGCTCGTGCCCGCTTCGCTATCAGCTTTTCGTCCCACGACCTGAGCTTCTGACGCGCTTACAGGCACCGCTTAACGGCGGTGTCACCCCAACAACAGAGCACTTCAGCCCTTGGCCGATCTGCTCACAGGATGGAAGGGAACGAGAAATGAACAAGGACGAGCAGGGTGCAGTTTCCCCGGAGATGGTGGCGATGTTCCGCGCCGATGCGGATGCGCACATTTCCGACCTCTGCCGTGAATGGACAAAGCAGATCGTCGGCACGAACTGCGCTTTCGTTGACGATGACATGCGCGTCTTGGCGCACCTCGCATCCAAAGCCGTCGCCGCTGGGCTTACCGACACGCTGCCGGAAAGCATTCGCACCCGCATCCCCTCTTAACGGGGCTGGCAATACCTCAATGGAGGATGAAATGAGTAAGACAGTGAACGCCGAGAACGTCTTGAAGGTGGCCGATGCCATCGAAAACCGCGCCATCCCCGGCGTCGGGTTCAACATGGATTGGTATGAGCTGAACGATCCAGAAAAGGCGAAGTCTTACGACAGGCTGAACATCGAGAATTGCGGAACTGTCGCTTGCATTGCTGGCTGGACGCACCTGCTTTTCGACGACGACAGCCGGAAGGAGCCGTTCACCCACGCCAAGGAAGTGTTGGGGCTTTCCTACGACCAAGCTAGGCAGCTTTTCTACGCCGACAACCACCCGGACAAGGTGGACGATGGGTGGGGCTCTATGCAAGCGCCTTTGGACGACATCACCCCGGAAGCCGCTATCAGAACCCTCCGCCACCTCGCCGCCACTGGCGAAGTCGATTGGTCCATCGCCGCCACTGGTGAAGCGAAATGACGGACGTAATCGCAGACTACATTGCCAAGATGAACGCAGACAGCGACCGCTTGGCCGTCATTCGTCGCCGTATCATCACCGACCCGCGCCGGAATGCCCTGAACGAATACGCCGTGAGCCTCAAGGCTGAATTGGCGGACGGAATGCTGGGCGGAATGCTGATGTTCGCAGACCTGTTCAGCGTCGAGGCCATGCGCCGGAAGCGGGCTGAATGCCTTGCTGTAGCGCGTGAGCAGAGCATACGCGGATTTCATGACGCAGCCAAGTTCTGGCTTTCCAAGGCGGCAATGGCGCGGCGGGAAGAGAAGTTCCGGGCCGGTCGGTCCACCCCCATCATGCAAGCAGCGGAGTAGCGAGATGGGCAAGCACACCAACATCGGTGATCTTCTGCACGAATACGACCGGACACAATCCGAGTTTGCCACCCTTGTCGGCTCTCGAAGCCACGCCAGCGAGTATCTGTCTGGCAAGCGTTCTGTGCCTCTTTCGGTGCGCATCATGCTCCACAAGCAATGGAACTTCAACGCATCCAAACTGCTCGACTTGGAACGGAGATGTACTGATGCGTGAAGTCGCAAAACTCTATGTTCGCCGCAATGGCTCGTTCGGAGCGTCGTGCGACGGCGTTCAGGACACAGGCCATGTAATCCTTGAGGACTCCGGGCGCTTCACCGTCTTCAGCATTCACAACGAGGACGAGAAGATTGCCGAGGGCGCAGATCGGGAAGCTGCCGAAAACGCCATAACCGCTGACTGGCGCAGAGCATGACCTCCCTTGTCCAGTTCATCCACCACCATCCCATCCAAGCCAACCTTATCCTAGCTGCCTTTGTCGCTGCTGTGATCGGGGTTTGGTTTCCAACGGAGATTGTGCCGTGAGCGTCGTCGTCACCGAACATTTCAAGGATTGGGACGGGTTTTTCATACCAGCCGGAACCGTTGCCGACCGCCTTGTGCAAACTGGCTTCAACAGCAAGGGAACCCCTTTCTACAATCTCATCAAAGGCAATCGGGTCGTGGCGGTTACGTTAAACAAGCCGCCCGTTGAGGATGCCAAATGACCCCTCTCCACACCACCAAGGTCGTGATGATCGACGGGAATTGGCGCAGGGTTCCGATGATCCTAACCCATACATCGAAAGGCTGGATTGAACAGCCGAAGGAGACGAAATGAGCGCAGTTGAGAAAGTCCAGCCGGTCGATCAGTTGCCGGTAGCGCCAGCCCCGACAGCTAACCCTGTTATGGACATGATCCGCCAGGCTGTTGCCGCTGGCCAGCCCCTGGATGTGATCCGCGAGCTTAAAGACATGGCCAAGGAACTGGCTGCTGATGAAGCGCGGCGGGCCTTTGATGAGGCCGTTGCCGACGCCAAGTCTGAGTTGCGCCCCATCGTCAAGCGCCGTCAGGCTCACAATAGCACATATGCCGACTTTGGCGATGTAGCGGACGCGGTTGACCCGATCATTTCTAAGTATGGCCTGTCCTACCGCCACAAGGCAACGCAGTCACCAACGATCAGCGTGACTTGCGTATTGTCACACAAGGCTGGCCATTCCGAAGAAACTACGCTTACGGCTGGACCGGACAAGACCGGAGCCAAGAACGACATTCAGGCCATCGGTTCAACGCTGACATATCTCCAGAGATACACACTGATGTTGGCGCTTGGCCTGTCCACTACCAAGGACGATGACGGCAGCGCCGCTGGTGTCGGAGAGCTTATCAATCTCGAACAGGTCGAAACCCTGCAAGCGCTCATCAACGAGACGCAATCGGACGTGGCCAAGTTCTGCCAGGTCATGAAGGTTTCGGCCCTGCCCAATATCCCCGCCAACAAGTTCAGCGACGCGCTGGCCAAGCTAAACGCGAAGAAGCAGAGGGCTGCACAATGATCGAGCAGGGTTCGGCAGGCTGGTTTGAGGCCCGCAGGGGCAAGGTAACGGCTTCCCGCGTGGCAGATGTTATCGCCAAGACCAAGAGCGGCTATTCGGCTTCCCGCGCCAACTATGCAGCCCAGCTAATTGCGGAGCGTCTCACCGGCACCGTTGCCGAGAGCTTCACCAACGCTGCGATGCAATGGGGCACGGACAACGAACCGGACGCACGGCTGGCCTATGAGTTCCGTCATGATGTGGAAGTCGAGCAGGTTGCGTTCATCGATCACCCGACAATCGCCATGAGCGGCGCAAGTCCTGATGGCTTGGTCGGCAGTGTCGGGCTGGTGGAAATAAAGTGCCCAAATACGGCAACGCACCTTGAAACGCTCCAGTCCGAAACCATCCCGCTCAAGTACGAGACGCAGATGCTTTGGCAGATGGCCTGCACTGGCGCTGAGTGGTGTGACTTCGCCTCTTTTGACCCGCGCTTGCCCGAAAACCTTCGCCTGTGGGTGAAGCGGTTTGAACGGGATGCCGCCAGGATTGCCGAGATTGAGGCCGAAGTGACGGCCTTCCTATCCGAGATTGACGCCACGGTTGCCGAGTTGACCCGCAAATACGGGCTTCCCGACAGCATGGCCGCATAGTTTCCCCGCAACCAAAGGGACCCGGAAGGCCAAAGCAGCACCGCCGCCGCAGAAACCTTCCGGGGAGAAATTCAGATGACTTTCGACCACGAAGCCTATGTCACCGAACGGCTTGCCGAGCTTGAGCTTGTGAAGTCGGAAGAAAGCCTTTTGGGCTGGCACGACACGGCCATGAACACGCTGGAATATTTGCACCTGTCCCCGGAAGAAGCCCAGCGGCTTGAAGAAGGGTATCAGCGCAAGGCCATGTGGTTCATGGGCGTGGGGGCTGGCTGATGAACCGCTACATTCTCCACACAGACCGCATTCGCACCAATGCCGTCAATGCCGTTCTACAGGCCCCAGACGGGTATGTTGTTACGGTGTCCGAGGCGAAGCGCAGCGGGGAACAGAACGCCAAGTTCCATGCAATTTGTGGCGATCTGGCGAAGTCGGGCCTGAAATGGGCTGGCAAGACGCGCAGCCTTGATGATTGGAAGGCGCTGCTCGTCTCTGCGCATTCCGTGGCGACCGGAACAGGTGGCGAAGTCATCCCAGGAATTGAGGGTGAGTTCGTCGCCATCCGCGAAAGCACCAGCCGCATGGGCAAGGGTCGCGCCTCGTCGCTGATCGAATACACGTTGGCCTTCTGCGCAATGAACGGGGTTGAGCTTACAGACACCGAGGCCGGTGGCTGGGGAGCGGCGGCATGAGCCTAGAATACATCGCCCCCACTAAACGCCGTTCGATGACCAAGGCCCGCGCCACCCGGATATTCCTCGCTAACGAGGGCCGGTGCTGCAATTGCGGTCAACTCATCCGGCAGGGCGAAGGCTGGTTTATCGAGCATGTCGAAAGCCTCGCTCTAGGCGGCGCTGACGACGATACGAACGCCCGCCCTGCCCATACCAAGTGCAAGGCCAAAAAGGACGCCACAGACGCCGCAGCGAAGGCTAAGCGCGACCGTATCGTTACCGCGTCGTGGGAAGGCAAGCGCCAGCCGAAACTCCGCTCAGCGGGCTTCCCTAAGCGCCCTGCACAGAAAACAGCCTCACGACCAATTCAGAGAAAGTCAGAAGCATGAACATCGATCACATTCCGACTTCCCAGCTACGCGAAGCCGCGAAGTCGTGGCGCGCTACTGACTTCATCCCCGGCTTCTTCGGTGGCCGCAAGCCCGCAAACGCCAGCCTTCACGACAAGATCGATGACTTGATCAATGAAATCGACCGGCTGCGCAAACTGGTGAGGGACGAAGCGTGAAACTTACCAGATGGAACGACGCTGGATTTACCAGCGGTTGGCGCTTCCAATGGGGGTGGCTTACAGGTGGATTGGACCCGTTTCGAGGATCACTGGCACCTGCAAATCATGTGGGCAAGGCCGCTACCGTAATGCTCCTGGCCCTGCCCCTCGCTGGCTGTCCGCAGGCCGATATTCTAGCAGGCAAACCCAGCCCCTACAAAGCCGCCCATGAACAGCGCATGGCATTGGTAACGCCGGTTGTGGCGAGTGTGGAAGAGCCGGTGATTGAACCGGAACCGGAGCCTGTTTTTACCCCGGAATGTACACCTGTTTTTCGCGTAAGTCGTTGCGATGAAACAGGGAAAAGCGTACCATGGAGCATGTGAAATGATCAACTGGTTGAAGCGGAAACTCTGCCGACATGAATGGCGATGGGCCAAGTTTCAGGCGCTCGTCCATGGCCACAGCGAGGAATGTGCCAAGTGCGGCAAGAAGCGGAGGGTTCATCCATGACCACACTACAGGCTGTAAGCAAGGAGCGTCTGCTACTCTGGTTTTTCCGCGATCTGTCCGATGATCAGCGCTTGAAGCTCCTGCGGTTCTGTTTCTACCCCGATACGGAATTTTCAACGCACACTTCACAGCGGATAGCGTTTCACCGGATTTTAGAAGCCCTCTCATCTATCGAGCCTGCCGAGCAAGAGCCGGTAGCGTGGTTCACGACTGACATTCGCGGACGGATCGCTGAAAAAACCGATTTCCCGTCTGTTGCCGATGCTTGGCGCGACCAAGGCTACACGGTTCGACCCCTCTACGCCTCCCCTGCCTCACCCGAAGCTGAAAAGGTGAGGGCCACTGATGAGATGGTGCTGGTCCCGCGCAAACCAACACAGGCCATGATCGATGCCGGACTGACTGTCCAGAGAAGCGCAAACGCGCATCAGCGGCGAGCAATATGGGCTGCGATGATTGAAGCCGCCCCTCACCTCGGAGCAGAGCAATGGGTGAGGTGAAGCTGACCGATCAGGCTGAATTGGAAGTCCCATGCCTCGGCAAGCCGGTAGATCGGACTAATGAGCTGCGACGGTATGCGGTCCGAACTGCCGAGGATGACCCGACATCTTTCCATGGAATGGAACTCAACCGAGACGGCGATTGGGTATCATTCTCCCAAGCTACCACTCTCCTAGCCGCCAAGGATGCGGAGATATATTTGCTGCGCAATGAGCGAGACAATCTCGCCCAGAATGTCGAGCGCCTGGACGGCGAAAAGCAGGCCGCCGAAGCCGAAGTCAAGCGCCTTACCGAAGTTAGTGAAAGGCTGACGCGAACGCTATTCGACCTGCACGAGGCAGTGGATAGCGAAATCGATGTTGGCGCTCAATCATCGGCATTCCGCAAACGTGTTGTTGCCGCCCGCGCCACTCTCAACAGCAAGGAGCATTTCGAGTGCCCCATAAATCAACCCAGTTGCTCAAAGAACTGTGGCAGCTACGGATGCGGGAATTAAGCTCATGACCTTCCACACCCGTTACTGGAAACGCCAGTTAGTTCTAGGTGCTTTGGCCCTGTGTGTTCTTGGGGTGGTGTTTGGCATTGAATGGCTGGGGAGGGTGATGGGATGACGGACACCCTGCCCAAGCTCTACACCATGGAAGAAGTTGCGGAGCATTTGCACGTAAGCCGCAGGAAGCTCCAAGACCTGATCCGGGATTACCCCTTCTACCGTTGCGCCGGTCGGCGTAAGCTGTTTACCCCTCACGACCTGTCGCAACTTATTCAGGCGCTTCCATGCCACTCAAACTCCACGATCCGAGGCCGGGTAAATCGCCCAACTACACGGTACGCGGCACATACCTCAAAGTCCCCGTTGACCGAACTACAGGAACTTCTGACCGCAAGAAAGCGCAGAAAATCCTCAACGCAATAAAGCTCGACATTGAGCGCGGGGCCTTCGTCAGGAAGGGTGCGACGAACTTTGCCGAAGCCGCTTTATCATACATCAGAACGGGTGGAGATGATAGGTTTCTAGGGCCTCTTACCGATCATTTCGGGGAGACGCCAATGCAGTTGATAGGCCAAGCGGAGATAGATGAAGCGGCAGCGCTGATCTACCCGAACGCATCCCAAGCAACACGCAACAGGCAGGTTTATACGCCCATGTCCGCGATCATGCAGCAATCCGGGTTCGGGACCAGACTACGCCGCCCGAAAGGCGCTCAAGGCGACACCAGAACAGAATGGATGACGGTAGAACAAGCCGAACGCCTCTTGGACGCCGCCGAGGATGAAGACCTGGAGTTTCGGGTGTTTCTTGCCCTGCTCTGCTACACCGGCTTGCGGCTTAGCGAAGCGCTTGCCGTCGAAACGCGATGGCTGGACCTGAAACAGGCCACGCTGTTCATCCCCAAGACAAAGAATGATGAAGCCCGCGCCGTCCATATTCCAGAAGCGCTGAAGAATGAACTGGCGCGACACCCACGCGGACTAAAGCGCGATGACTACCTGTTCCGCTTCAAAAAGAATGGGCGGCTCTACACGCTCTTGCGCAAGGCCAAGACAAAGGCCGGACTGCCAAGCGTGAAGTTTCACACGTTCCGCCATACCTGGGCAACGTGGATGCGCCGCTTCGCAAAGCTGGACACTAAGGGTTTGGTGGGGACTGGTGCGTGGAAGGATGAAAAGTCAGCATCGCGCTATGCTCATGTCGTGGTTACGGAGGAAGCTCAACGCGCCGACATGCTGCCCGAACTAAAGCGGGCGAAACGTGTAAAAGTAGTGGACTAGAGGAAATAACGCAGTAGAATCAATATGTGTCCCTGCCCTTGGTAAGGGAGAGGCCGACAGTTCAATCCTGTCCGGCAGCACCACCAAACCCTAGGCTTCCCGCCTCTTTCCGGGTTTTGGCTTCTCTCCTACTCGGCACCATCCGGCAGAACCTAGAAAGAACAAACTCGTGGAGTCCGTGGAATTTCCGTGGATGATGTTCACGAGTCGTTCATGGAGATCGGAATGGAAGATAGATGCGCCAATTGTCGGTTCTACCGTGCGCCATACAGGGAAGGAGGGTTGGAGGGGTATTGCCACCGCTACCCGCCCGCGCCACCTGCCCCCAAAAGTCTCTTGTGGGTGTTGGCAGAGATTTGCTGGTTTGTGGCGGGCGAAGAGGAAACCGCAAATAACGAGAACTTCAACCCAGAGGGAAAGGGTGCCGATGACAACGACAAGTCTTTGTTCCCAATCGTCTATAACGACGATTGGTGCGGGGAATTTCAGAAAGCCCCACAGCAGAACACAGGCACCAAGGCCTCAGTTCTGTCCGAGATAGATGGGGTTTCATCTAGGGCGCTGAACGCACTTGAGCGGCTGGGTATATACACGACTGATGATGTTCTCCGCTATGAGGCCAGAGAGGATACGGCGGGCGGCATCGACCTTGAGCCCGGTGTTGGCCCTTCGTCAGTGCGAGCTATCAGAGAGGCAATCCGCAATGCAAAAGCCTGACGACATACTAGAGGATATTTGGGAAGCGGCTGGCGAATTGATACCGCCGACAATCCGCTTCATGCGCGAAATCAATGTCGCTGTTCATGCGCTTCAAATCAACGTCGCCTATGCCATCCTTGCTGAACGGGAGCGGTGCGAGGCCGAATGGGTAACCAAGATCATGCACGCGGAAGCTAAAGCCATCCTGAGTGAGCGTGAGCGGTGTCATCGTGAGTTTCGTCAGCAGGCCGTGTCCGGGCTTGTCCATTCGCCCAGAGCGTTTGCGTTTAGAAGTGAAGCGCCGTCTCTAACCCCTACCCCACCAATAGAGAGGAATGAAATGAGGGAAAAACTTGTAGACCAATTACAGAAGGCGATCTTCGACGCAATGGACGCCACGGATGGCCTGGATGGCACGGCTGCTACAACCTACGCGGAAGCTGCGGCAAGCGTCTCCAAAGAGTGGGCGGTTCGCCTTGTTCTTAGCTATGAGCCTCTTGTGGGGTCAGTTGTGTTCGACCTTGGCAGGGCGCTCAATGAAGACGTTACCTATGACGAGGTGCCGGAATGAATATGAATGAAACGCCAGAATGGGTTTCGGATGCGACGGCGTGGTTCATTGTCGGCTTCGTGTCAATCGTCATGATCTTGGTCGGACTGGCCGTCGCCAAGGCGATGTTCGGCTAACCCCCCTGCTATATAGGAAGGATGGAAGATGGATATGCTGGAGAAAGTCGCAGAGGCGATATGGTCCGCGCACACCGGAAGCAGTGACTTCCATGAGGACACCTATCGGCATAACGAGAAAGAGCGGGAGTGGTGGAGGTTCGTGGCGAAGGAGGCCATCAAGGCGATTGATGCGCATGAGGATGCGGACTTTGCCAAGAGATACACAGACGCCAGTGGCCGCTGTGACTACTTCACCATGGCCCATGTCCTAAGCGGAAGGCTTCGCCAAATGGATAAGCGCGCAAAGGCCGCAAATACCAGGGCGGATAAAGCGGAAGCCGCTCTTGCCGCCCTATCCCCATCAGGAGAGAAGTGAATGGGCAGATTGGAGAAGGCTTTGGAAGTGGCCTTAGACGCTCACAAGGGGCAGGTGGACAAAGGCGGGTCGCCTTACATTCTGCACCCGATCCGGGTTATGCTTCGTTGCCAAACCGAAGATGAACAGGTCGTGGCGCTGCTGCATGATGTGGTCGAAGACAGCGAATATGGCGTCGGTGACATTCTAGCGATATTCGGCCCAGAAACCGCCGATGCTGTTGATTGTCTGACCAAACGCAACGGTGAAGCGTATCACGAATACCTGGATCGTGTCGCAGAGAATTCTACCGCAAAGGCCGTAAAGATGCATGACATTTACGAGAACTGCGACCTGTCCCGCCTCAACCGTGTGCCAACTCCAGAAGACCACAAACGCCGCGCAAAATATCAAGAGGCGGTCGGGTATCTATTTTCGCGCCCCGGAACAAGCCACCCCGATCAATGCCATATGGCAGAGGATGAGAGATGAGTGAATGGAAGCCGATTGAGACAGCACCGAAGGGCAATGAAAGGGTCCTGACTTTCGGCGGAGGGTTGGTTGGGACAAGCCGTTATGTCACGACATTTGCCGAAGCGTACCGCGACTACGGCGGGCCGGGATGGTATTCCGAACAACTAGACAGGCGTCACGAGCCCACCCACTGGATGCCACTACCTAATCCCCCTCAGTCCTAACCCTACTGCCCCTTCAATTCCTCGATGTGACGCCGGGTGTAGTTCGCGTCTATCCTGACCTCGTTGATTGTCTTATCCAGCGTGTTGGCGATCTTGGTCAGTTCGGCCATGAGGGCGTCCTGCTTTGCGTCCCGGCTCAAGCTCTCAGCCTTATCCTCCAGTCGGCTCTTGTCCACGCGATCAATCTCAGCCGCGTTTAGGCCAATCCGGCTGTTAGCATCTCCCCATGCCAGGGCAATGCCGAATATAAGCAGGCAGATTTGCAGTACTTGCCCAACGCTGATTTTCGGATCGATGGTTACGCCGCCGACAGTCATTGAGAATATCCTAAACAATTCGGGGCAAAAATAATAGCAGCCATGGGCCTGTCCTATCAGGTGTGTGGTTAGACCGGAGTAGAGTGTGCGACCACGCTGCCCCGGTCGTTTTTCAGGTCACTGGACCGGGGGCTGGTTCTTGAACAGGCCTGTGGGGCCGTCGCGGAACAGGTTGATGAGCGTCTTGAGAACGCCGATCACGCCCGCAATGACGATGCCCATTTCAGGGGGCAGCAGGGACACGACTTCTGGCAGCGACAGGATCGCCACAATGGCAATCGCAACGTTCAAAAAATTATGCAGCATATTTGTGTTGAACATGTTATTGTTCTCCTATGGTTCAGATGGTCGATTTGATTTGTGCGGAATGTGGCGCGGCTTATAGCGTCACCATTCACGCGTTTAACCGTGGGTCTAAGTACTGCTCGGCACCTTGCCGAGTAGCGGCGATATCTCGGGCGAGGGTTAGACCTTTGCGCGAGAGGTTCATGGAAAAGGTAGAGAAGGGTTCGCAGCCAAACGACTGCTGGAACTGGACTTCCGGTTGCTTCGCTGATGGCTATGGGGCGATCAACGATAGCGGCAAGCCAAAGCGGGCTCACCGTGTCTCATACGAGCTATTTAAGGGGCCGATACCGAAAGGCTTGTCGGTCAGACATGCTTGCGACAACCCCAAATGCGTGAACCCCCGCCATCTTGAAATAGGCACTCACGCTGAGAACATGGCGGATAAGATCAAGCGCGGACGCCACGGGCAGAAGCCGAAGATAACCGATGCCCAGGTTGCAGAAATCCGGGAATCAGAAGCATCGTATAAGGAATTGGCCGAGCAGTATGGGGTTAGCTTCGGACTGATCGGCCTGATCAGAGGAAAAGCGGGATATCGAGTATCTCGCCCTGTTACTGTGTCGAGGCGAAAAGAGCAGGCTTTGGCCAAGAAGCTTGGTTAAGCGCGGAGGCGCTTTTCCACAATTGACCAGACGACGCCGATCAGCGTTGCGATTGCACCAGCGATCAGCCCTATTTCATTGTCACCGATCAGACCGGAGCCGATCAGGCCACCGCCAAAGGTCGTAAGAACGTGACGGATCACGCCGGAGATAACGTGGGTCATTTTGGGCTTGTCCTTGATGTGGTTGACAACTTGGGTAGTGGCTTGCTGGACGAACCAGCCTCTGACCAAATCCATCAGCGTCTTGCGCTTTGGAGTGGTGGGAGATGGTGAAGGGGTGGGCTTGGAGGCTTCGACAGTGCCCGTTGCCATCTTGGCTTGGGTCAGGATCGTTTCGACCGTTTCCGGCTTCACGAGTGCCTTGTTGAGCTTGTCACCAGCATAATAGGTTTCACCACGAGCTACGTTGCGGTGTGCGCCCTTAGTATCGGCCAGGACAGGGAAAGATGCCCATTCGCGGGCAAGGCCAAGGCCAAAGGCATTTCGCCCGATGGTGCCCGTTATAAAGCCGTCAAAGCCCCTACGCTTGAGCAGGGCGAGGCCGAGACGGTCTTGAAGGGCCGGGGTGAAGGTTTCGGTGCCGATCAGCCCCTGAGACGCTTTGAGGTCTTTGAGCGTGGCATGCATGAACTGATACGCACCAGCCGCCGATGACCGATAGGCGCGGGTCCATCCGGGACCGGCTGCAATCACCTCATCCAGAGACATTTTCGTCAGAGGCTTGGGCAGCTTCTTTTCGTTGTGCCCATAGATGGTGTCGTATGCCGTGGCGTCCTTGCGACCCGTCTCAATCTGTCTAATCGAGGCAAGCAAAATCGCCGCGCTGTTGGACAGCGTGGTCATGGGCAGTCTCCGAAATGTGGGGTGTTTAGTGTCGGGCCGCGACCCTACGGATTGACAGGAAAGAAGCTCTGCAAGAACTGCTTTTCCGTACCGTCGAACACAGCGCTGGAAACCTCAAGCCAGGTCCAGTTGAACTGATCGCCTCGGGCATAAACAAAGTACGTCTTGCCCTCAAATTCCACCATGTCGATATCGGACGTATTCGTCCCATCAACCATCGCATTGTCAGGGGCTAGCGGGACTGTGGAGCCGTCAGGGTATCCGGTCCCATGCTCCCACGTAAGAAGATCAGCAGACCGGGCAATCAAGGTCATGTGACGCCCGCTCGGGTATTCGGTTTCTGGGATGAGCGTCATATAGAGGACGTAGTATTTCCCGTCATGGAACCGGATCACCGGACAATTCACAAAGCTGCCGTTGTCGAGCAGCCCCGGAACAGGCGTCCATGTGGCAAAGTCTGTGCTGTGCATGAACCGATTGACGAAACGGTTCTGCCCCGGAAAATCTGTCGTGTTTGTGACCTCAACTGCCATCATATAGCCCGTTGGGTCTGGGCAGATGGAGACGTTGTAAAGGTTATCGCCGTTCGTGGATGTGAAAACGGTCTGTGGCGCAGACCAGTTCACCAGATCGGTGCTTTCTGTCCTGGTGATCCGCTTGTGATCCTTGCTGGTGCCGAAGACATAAACCACACCGTCTTTGGTGAAAGCGTTCGGATAGCCGAGGTCTGGAACATCAACCTCGACAATTGATCGATCAAGCATCCCGTCGATGCGGAACCTATCAACCGTCCCGGCCTGCAATCGAAGGTAGCTTGTCACCGTGTAAAGCTGCCCTTCGTGAACGAAGGGAGAGCATTCACAAGGGCCGAGTTGGTCCCTAAATGATAGGTAGGGCAGCAGCGACTTTTTGAGGGTGTCAATCGTGTGTAGTGCCACGTTAAACCGCCTTACAGCTTAGAGAGATGCGAGCAGGGTCAGGAGAACTAGAGCCAAGCCATGAACCTGTCCCACTACTAACCTTACCTACAAGATCAAATGTAGCTAAGCCCTCATACCCTACATCGAAAGAACGGGTGCTGCCGATGCCCAAGGGCGAGTTGGTTGTTGAAACAGAAAGAACCGCGCCAAGGTCAACTAGGTTTGTATCGAGCGTGGCTGCTGTAGAAATAACGCCTGCAACATCATGCGCGACCGCACCCGTCAAAGCAACTTCCACGGCCTGCCCTGTCCACAAGAGAAGGCTCTGTTGCAGGGCAGTGCTGTTGACTTGTGTGTAGGTTGTCGGGCCAATTGAGACAGCGGTCAGCAATACCCCCTGAGAGAGAACGTCGCCCCTGTTGTGCCAAGAAACAACATGTCGCTTGAGCGCGCTATCATTGAACGCAGGGCCAGTGCCCACGTACACCATACCCACCAGCGAGCGCGTGGCGTCTCCGGTCTTGATCTCAACGCCGGTCGTGCTGTCCGTAGAATGCCCCGTTGCGGACGCCTCTAGCGTCATCGTGCCAGAGTTCATGTAGGCGTAAATGTAGTACAGTGTTGAAGGCGTTAGACCAGATGGGGACAGGGACACACCCGCAGATGGAACAGTCTCCGGCTGACCACTAATGGTTAGAAGTTTACCATCAAATCGACTCAGAAGCAGATTTCCGCCGCTCAGAGATAGCCTGCACTGGCCGAACGCCTGATCTGTGGAAGAAAGGACCCCCAATGAAGTTCGCGCCGTTGCCGCACTGGTCCCGCCAGTACCGCCGAGGGACACGGGCCAAGCCGTATTCATCAGCGAGTAAATGTCATCCTTGAGCGTGTTGTGCGCCGATGACAGGATTGTGGTGTTGGGTGTTGCGGTAGTACCGGGTGGAGCCGATGCTACGCCTGAGCCGTTGCGAGGAATGGTCGCCTCCTATGCCGATTTGTAGAGGGTTTTGCCGCTGCTCAATGCGCGGTCGATGTTGGACTGGTTGAAGCCCCCGCCGCCCAGAACGGCAGCGTTGGCCCGGTAAACATCCATGTTCATGTGTGCGTTGGGGCTTGGGCTGCTGGACGGGTGAGAGCGAGAGGATTGCCGCGATGCCAGCATGACCGGCGTTGCGCCCTGCCCTGTGACGGCCATTGCCCGCGTACCGGGTCCAGAATGGCCCTGCGTGACCGTGGGGGCCTGTCCGATGTTCTGGTTCATCAATGCGCGGGTGATTGCCGTTCTGCCCGCTACGGTGCCTAGTAGTGGCCCTATGGCAGCGCGTTGAACGTTGGGGCTGGAAGCACTGCGCATAATGGGAGTGCCGATGCCGCCCATTGCGGTTTTGATGGGGGACATGATGCCGCCCCAGAATGAATCGCCTTGCTTGGGTTGCTGAGGGGAAGCAGCCCGCATGATAGCATTGAGCGCAGGGCCACCAGACGGGCCGATCTGCGGAAGCCCACTAGAGCCTGGATAGCCAGACTGCCCCGCATAACTGAGCATTGTTCGAGGTACGCTGTTCGGGCGTTCCTGGGGGAATGCTACGTCCCGGAACTCAGGTTCCGATGAAGCTAGGGCTTGCGCATATGCTCTGGAGAACGCATCGCCTGTGATACCCTGTTCAATGCCCCCCGGCATTGAGGTCCACTGGTTGCGCAGAGATGGGGCCACGCGGGAAATGTCGCCAGAGGCCAAGTCGGCCTGGAGGTCACGCCCGGTGTCTCGCCTGTATTCTTCTTGGGCCAGGTTCCAAGCGGCCATGTCTTGGCTGGCTGGGGAAAAGTCCGTTAGCCCCAGCTTCTGGGCCTGATCGTCCCAAGTTGAGCCGAGGAACTGATATTTACCCGCCGCACTGGACTTCTGCCCCTTGTTTGGGCCAGACGTAATTGTGACATACTGCCGGGGGTGATCGGCATAGTCTGAGAACCGCCCACCCCCATAGATGATGTCGTAATTCCCAGCACTTTCCGGCCCCGCGATTGTTTCCAAAAGAGCGCGGGCTTCTCGCGACAATTCAGCCATGCTATATGGCTCCTATGAAATCACTCATGACGGGTTTGTTTTTGGTGGCGCTCATCGCGCCCGTTTCCGCAAACGATGGTAACTTCGTGCGGTCGATGTGCATGTCGGAGGACGCCGAACAGGTCGCCCTCTGCGTTGGTTACACAACCGGATTGGCGCAGAGCTTGATGCTCTCGAACAAGGTTGACAGCGCTTTAGGCAATTTCTGCGCCTCTGAATTTCGCCCACAAGATGGCGGCGCGCTCATGCTGGAATGGCTAGACGCGCATCCACAGATGCACGATCAGGACGCAGCCGGGACAATGTTAATGGCGCTTCTGGACGCCTATCCTTGCCTATGAAGCAGATTGATCAAGACCCCGGTGATTACCGCTACCAGAAGCCAGACGGCTCATGGGCCTATCGGGTGAACAAGCCGCTTTGCAGGTGGCTAGGTGTTGTCGGCCTTGCGTTTGGAGCTATGTCAGCGATAGCGCCCGGAAGCGGTAGCATGTCGGCGGTTGCTACAGGGCTGGCCTGTTTCGCCGCAGGATGCCTAATCACCCTGTCCCTCAAGTCTATTGATTGACCAGTAGCGGGACCGGCGCGGAGCCAACCCTGCCAACGTTGGCAGCGCGGGCGGCAATCAGCCTATCCACGATTTCAGGCGTCGGGTTGCTCATCAGCATTTCGGCAATCTGCGCATTGACCGCTTCGGAGCGGGTACGTGCCGCCGTGTTCGCCACCTTCTGCGGAACAGCAAAAAGCAGGTCCATTACGCCAATCGGACGTTCGCCAAACTGAGCCGGGGCAACGTCGCGCTGACCTGCCAGCTTTGCTGCGGTGTCACTGCCAGACATGACCGTGTTATAGGAACGCTGGTAAGCCTGTTCGCGGTCGAGAAGGTCAATCAACTGGTCGGCTTTGTCCTGCCCGTAGAGTTGCGCCAGCTTATCGCGGTTCCAAGACCCGTCACCCTTCAATGCCGTCTTGAGCGCGTTCACATCATTGCCAGTTGTGCCGATCAGTCGATCAATCTCAGCCCTGGTGCCCTGCGAAATGCGGAACGGAACGCCGGATGGACCAATGATGGCCGCGCCTTCGGTAAGCGCATCAACCATTTCGGCAGGGCGAATAACCGTATTACGGCCACCATCAAGAACAGTGCCGCCAGTCTCAACGCCCTTGGCTTGGCTTGCTAGTTCGCTGTAACGGGCGTCCACTTCCTTAATCCCCGGAACCTTAGCCGCCAATTCTTCATCGATCTGGCGACGAGCGGTTTGCAGCACTCGCTTCACGTTGCTGTCCAGAGGGGCAAGCGCGCCGTCCGTGTAGAGAATGCCGTCAATGGCGTGGCGGGTATTCAGAAGCGTTCGCGGGTTCGGGTCAAGCTGGTCAGTTCCGGTGACATTGAGCATTTCCCTGATCTTGCGGGCTTCCGCTTGGGCAGCGCCGCGCTCATTCACGATCATGCTGTCGAGCGTCAGAGCAATATTGTCGGTTTCGACCGCCGAAGCGTTCTCTAGCGCCTGATCGTAATAGGGCGATAGAGCCTTGCGGTTCGCATCGATTTCGGCCCTAACGCGAGACGGGATTGGCGCAGGGCCAAGAATAGCATCAGCATCGCTCTGGATGCGCGCATTCGTGCCGAGATTGCGTTCAACCATACCTTCGCGGAGGATCGTCTGACCTTCGCCGGGAAGCGTGGCAATGCCCGCGCCCTGCCGTGCAACATTGTTGCCAGCATCGATGATCTTGCCATCTGGACCGCGCATCATCTGTTCTAGGGCGCGAGGATCAACGCCGTCACGTTCCAGACCGGTTGCCAGAGTTGATGCAGCCCTATCAGCATCCGAAGCGAACAAAGCGCGGGCGACAGCGCCAAAGGTTCGTTCTGCCAGCGGGAACGCAGCGCCAAGGCCGAAGCCAAGGCCGAATTGTCCCGCCACTTCGTCATTCGTGCTTTCACCTCTTGCCGCCGCGTCCGCAGCCGCGATTGTGCCGCCAGAGAGCGCACCAGCGGCCATACGCTGAAACCACGGCCCGACCATGCCCAAAGCCTGCTGGCCGAGCTTGGTGGTGCCCAGAGACATGAGAGGCCCAACCGTTCCAGTCACAGTGCCCGCCGCGTTGGCAATAGGCTGATCGGCTGCGTCCCTTGCGCGGAGAACGTCACGCTGCTGCTGCAATTGGTCTGGCGTCATGTCCACACCGGGGATCATGGATGCAAGCTGCGAACCCGCCGCCTGTGCGCCTCTGTCCACCAGTGGCCCGACAATCGGAATGTTCTCAGCGAACGTCCGTGCCGCCTCATTCATGAAGTCGCCGCCAGGAATGGGAGACTGGAACCGTGCAGGCTGTTCCGGCGTGTTCCATTCGGTGCCGGGGATGGGCAGATTTTCAGCGTCAGCCCATTCCTGAGGTGAGCGGGTGACGCCGCCTGCATTGGCTTGGGAGCGCATCTGGCGAATGGCAGCAGCGAAAGCGCGGGCATGATCGGCATTTCCAGCCGCATGCGCCTTACGCAGCGCCGCCTCAAGTTCCGCGAGTGTTGCCATTACTGATAAAGCTCCAGAAGGGCGTCAATATCGTTCGCGTCAACCGTTGACTGATTGCGAGCACCGCCAAAGCCGAACTGCGCAGCATTGGGGTATGCCGCCGCCTTCTCCATCACGCGGTCATAGATTTCCTGAACACGCTTGAGATTGTAGGTCAGGTCTTCTGGCGAACTGCGCTCAAGCGAGCCGATGGTGCTTTCCAGCAACGCTAGTTCGCGCTCGGTCACACTGCCCAGAGCGCCACCAGTCGGGGACGCTTCGCGCATAGCCTGGAGCCGGTCAAAGGCCACGTTGGAGCGAACTGTGTTCAAGAACTGGTCAAGCCGGTCGGCATTCGAGCCGCGCAAATTGCCAAGTAGCTGACCGAACACGCCGGTCGTGAAGGTCGGGTCGCTCTCCAGAAGTTCCAGAGCGCGCCCAATATCCTCGGAAACAATGTCCGCATACATGGCGTCTTGGTCATTCCCAAGTGCCTGCTGTGCCGCTGCTGCATCAGCCTCAAGGGCCTGTGGGCCGTTGGGGATAGTGACAATTTCGGGCATGCCGGTGACAGGATCGATTGCAACCGTGCCATCAGGATTGCGTCGATAGTCCTGTCCAAACGGCGGGGGTGCAAAACTCTGCCCATTCGGGGCAATGTTGTTGTTGACGCGGGTAGCGCCAGAACTGCGAACCGCCTGCTCATATTCCAGTCGGCCCAATGGCTGACGGCCAGCCGCAATCTCATCTGCTGCGTATGCGTCATAGTCCTGCATGCCCGTTGTGGGGTCTAGGACCGGATCAGTTACGGCAAACGGAACGGAGCCATCCGGGTTCTGCTGCCACCACTGCCCGCCCTCGAAGGCGTATTCTGGCATAGGAGCTGCGGGATTGCGCGCCTGGTCAAGCTCGATAGCGCCCAAGTCAACGCCCTGCTGTGCCGCCTGAATTTGAAGCTGGCGCAGCGGGTCCATCTCCTGCAACTCCTGTTGCATAAGCATTTCCGCAATGGCAAGCTGCGTGTCGCTGGCCCAAGGGTTTTGCGCCGCCGTCATGAGCGAGGAAAGATCAGAGGTCGGGTCTAGTTGCCCGAACAGCGCCGCCGCTTCTTCCTGCCCAATGCGCTCGGCCTCCGCCGCCCTATTGTTGAGCTGCGTACCAGTGAAGGCGCGGGCAACCTGTGCCAGACCTTCCCAACCATTGTCAGCAACGCCGCTATTCTGCCCCATGAGCGCGTCGGCCATCTGGCGCTGCCGTGCGGCCATTTGCGGGGTGACTTTCTCGCCACCCTGACCCCAGAAAAAGTCAGCCATTATGCAACCGCCTTTTCGTAATCGACATGAAGGAAGCCGTCACCGGCAAGCGTCACAGCGTCTGGATGGGTTTCCGCCACCTCTTGGGCAAGGAACCCGATCTGGTAGTGGGTCTGCCCTCTCAGCCGGTAGAGATACACCCCAAGCCCATTGTCGGCAGTGCCGATGCGCTTAATGTCCGTTTTGGCGCGAATATCAGACAGAGGGATCAAGGACGCCCCCGCGCTAAAGAGGCCCCCAAGCATGGAATTAAAGCCCTGCTGCTGTTGGTTATAGGCATTCATCTGGTTGGCGTAGTTTTGCTGTGTCAGGCCAGCAATATCCGTTCCGGCAACCGGCGTCTGTGAGGTCGGCACAAAGCTCGGCTGTTGCACCTGCCCCTGACCCGCCAGTGCCAGGATTTCATTGAGAGGCTGCGACCGTTCGGTCATCAGTTCGTTGATGGCCTGCGCGCGACCGCCAAGCAGCAATTGGGTATAGGCGTCGTTTTCGGCGTTGTTGACGTTGCGAATGGCGCGGTCGTAAGCATCGCCGCCCTTGATGCCCCTTGCCGCAAGGCTTGCCTCTGCCTGTTCCCTGCGCTCGGCAAGCAATGGATCAAGCCGCGACCGGCCCAGATCCATCAGCCGCCCCTCTACCGCGTCATTGTCGAGTGAGAACGGCTCGGACAACATGCCGCTAAGGCGTCCAGACTGCTCTTGCGCCAGATTGGCAAGGTTCTGCTGGGTCTTGATGCCACTCTGGAACACGCCCTGCATTTCGGGCGAATAGGTCTGTGTCGCCGTGAATTTAGGCGTACCATCGGACCAAGTGCCGTTTTGCGTGTAGGACAGATTGCCGAGAGGCGTAACCTGGTTGACCGCATTCAAACCAGCCTGCGCAATAGCCGTCTCACGATTGGAGGCGGTCTGCGCATTGGCTGTGGCTACGGGATCGGGGGCTTGGGGAGCGGACGGCTTGCCAATAATACACCTGCCTCTTGCTTATATCTGGGAAACCAGATAGTCTGCATCTATGCTAAATGAACGGTTTTGGTCGAAGGTTTCTGTGGGTGGTCCAGACGATTGCTGGGTCTGGCGAGCGAATAAAAACAACAAAGGGTACGGGATGTTTTCCGTTAACTCTTATGTTGGAAAGCGTCTTGCCCATCGCCTCTCATACGAAGATGCCAAAGGAAGGATACCGAAGGGTGGTCTAATTCTGCATTCTTGCGACAACCCGGCTTGCGTTAACCCCGCGCACCTTAGGGTTGGCTCTTACAAAGAAAACGTATCGGACATGGATAGTCGGGGTAGGCGAAACAATTCCCCGATGAAGGGCAGCGAAAACCCCAATGCCTTCATGACTGATGCGCTAGTGACGAGCCTTCGCAGAGATTATATCTCTGGGATGTCCCGCGCCGAAATCGCCGCGAAGTATGGTGTGTCACTGCAATCAGTGAATGACTTCACTCTCGGACGTTCTTGGCGTCACTTGCTGGGCAAGGATGGATCGCCTTCTCTGGACGACCTGAGAGTAGCCGCACAAAGAAACAAGAAACCAAACACAAAGCTCACCCCAGAGATTGTCATCAAAATCCGGGCAGAACTATCCGGTGGGGCGACGGGCATAGAGTTATCTGAGCGGTATGGCGTTCACAAAGCGACAATATCGGACATCAAGCGCCGCAAGATTTGGGCTGATGTTTAGCCAGCGGATGCTGACGCCACTTTTCTTCTGTGAGCGTGAAAATGAATTCGTTTTCATCCCGACCGCGAAGTCGAGGGATAAGCACCCCGTCAAAGCCGAACTTTTCGGCAATACGGACCATGCGGGTATTGCGTTCAGAGACGCGCATCACGACAAGCTGGCATTCAAGCTGGTCAAACACGTAACCGAAGATTGCCCTAAGCATGTCCTTGGTCAGCCAGTGAGGGCTGGTGCTGGCACTGGACATTTCGATGACACCGGCTTCCGGTGACCAGTTGTGAAACACTGTCCCACCGATCAGTTGTCCATCCTTGGCAACACCAATCGCCGTTGCGCGCTCAAACCCACGGTTACAACCGGGAATGTGAGAGGCCACCCATGCGGAAACGCCCGCATTGTCGTAAACCAGATCCACTAGATCACCAGCGCAGCGGACTGATAAACCATATCGATTGTCACCAATTCCGCAGACGGCGCTGCCTCAGACCCGGAAGTCACGAGAATAACCGGGGCATGGACAAAGCCAGAGCGTCCGACCGAAACAAAGCGGGTCTGGACGGTGTAGTATTCCACCCCAGCGTCCCATTGTGCCTGATCCCACAAGCCAACATCCCAAAGGCTAGGAGCAATCGGGCTTCCGGCGCTTGGGAAGGTCGGAAGCGTGACCGTGTAGTCAGTCGTTACCGAAACAATCGGGTTGAACTCGCCAAGGGTGCGGAAAATGGCTCGCGCCTGAGAAACCGTCTTATAGACGCCAGGAGCGCCCAAATGATCGGGCTGGCCCACATAGCTGTAATAGATGATTTCGCCGTCATCTGAGCCGGTTATATCGGCCTGCAATACCCTGCCGTCGCCGGTCCCGAAATAGACCCGATCATTGTGCAGGATCATGCAGCGCGTCGGCCATCCAGTGACCTTGCACCAAGCCCCGGTTTCGAGGTTGACCGCAAAGCAGATCGGCGGGGTTACGTTTTCCTCTGCCGTCATTGGGCAGGTGACATAGGCAATATTGCGCGAGGTCCACTTGACGATTTCCCAAGGTAGGGAGCGGCGCTCGCGGGCTTCTTTCAGCCAATCGGGCTGGATATTGCGCGACACCGCAGCAAGGGCCAGTGCAGCCGGGTCTTTCGTGGTAATCTGTGAAATCGGGATAAGCCCAATCTCGGTGTCTATCAGCAGATCGCCCGCAACCTTTTCAAAGGCATTCTTACCCATCGGAGGCGCACAGTCATAAAGCCCCACAAGGCTCCATGTGTCTGTGTCGGCAGGGTCGCCCTGATAGACCGCAACTTCCCCCTCGGTCGAGGCAAACACGATCTTGTCGTCAAGGCCGTCGCCAGCGTCCAGAGACCATGTGGCGGTAAAGAGGATATACCCGCCGCGCCGGAACACACCGGCAAGCTCCACGGTCTGCGACACAGCCCCGGAAATGGCATCAATCGCCAGTGCATAGGCCGTTGTCGTCTTATTCGTCAGCCAAAGCCGGTTACGATAGACGTTGACATGATCGATGGTCGAAGCGTCCACACCGGAAATGGCCGGGAGAAAGACAACTTCCGTTCCATCTGCATCAGCGTCACCGCCTGCCCCGTCCGTAATGGCTTCGTTGTTCTGGAAATTTCCGGTCAGGGTGTTGATGTATAGCGTTCCGTCCGTCCCGTTATCGACAACCTTGAGAATAACGCCAGTTGCCCCGGAAGTGCCGCCTGTGACCGTCTCGCCAACCGTGAAGGGCGCAACCTCCGCGTCATAGTCCAGCGTGTATATCGTGCTATTGAGCGGCCAGAAGTCATCACCGTCATAGACAAGCATCGGGTCGGTGCCGTTCGCTACGGGCATCCAGTTGCCGCCCGAATTGGCGAAGTTCACATGGGCGTAGTAATTGCTCTGCTGACCCGTCACGACAGGCGTTGGCTCAACGTCAGGATCGGCAACTGTGGTCAGGTCAAAGATATTGCCATCACACCCGGCGAACATTTCCCGCACAGCCAGACCAATATAGGCCATGAGGCTTTCGCACGGTTCACCGCTCTCCGAAACCGTCGCATGACGTAGCGAACCGGAGCGCATCTTGATCCCGGTGGAGGTCGGATACCAGTTTTCCAGCACAGCCGCTGTCTTGGGCGGGGCTTCTGCCAAGTTGTTAGCCGATACCCAGCCGCCAGTTGGCGCAGCGAGGGCCACGTTGGCGCTAGGGGGCTGCTGACGGCGCTGTGAAGCCATCTCAAGACGAGAACGCATCAGCCAAGCTCCCAAGGCCACGCCACGCCGATACCAGGGCCACGAAGTCCTGTGCCGCTCCGAATGATCCGGGTTCCCTTGTCCCTCGCCATGGCGTAATTCAGAGCGATCTCGTAATCATTCTGATCGGCGGCGTAATCGAAACCTTTTGCCTGCTTCCACTTGGCTATGAAGCAGAGTTTCAGAAGGCGCTCATTCAGCACAAACGTGTCGTCATCTGCCGTAAACTCGGCCTTGGCCGCACCAGCGGCAGGGGTGACGCAGTTCTTGTTGATGTAGAGGTATTTTGCGGTCTCACCAATTGGGCGAACTGGCTCGATATTCATCGCATTGCCGAAAATGGCCCAATAGCCGAGCCAGACATTGAGCGTTGAGGCATCAAGCGCCAGAAAATCCTCAGGGGTGACGCCTTCCAGACGCCAACCGGGGCCAGCGCTGCTCCACATCTCCGTTTTGCGGGTCATGCGGTAGTAATCATCAGGCAGAGGAAACGCAGTTGTCACCGCGTCCCCTGTAATGGTGGCCGTCTTGGTCAGGGCCTGCCAATCGTAGTCGTCAAGGATTTGCTGGGCGGCGGCGTTGATAGCCTCCTGCACTTCAAACATGGTGCGATCCGTGCTTGCGAAAAGCACAGTCGGGCGTTCAATCCCGATCCGCAGCGATGCATCCTGAACGACTTGGAGAACCGTCATTTTATGCGGCGTCCAGTTCACGGGCAGCGTTCAGGAGGAAGTCACGGCTGGGCGTCCCACGCGGGGCAGCGCCGGTCTTTTCCTTGATGAAGGCTTTCAGGTCCGCGTCGGCCATGTCATCGAAACGATCATTGGCAGCGCCCGCCTCGGCGTCGGCAGCAGCAACCGCCGTTTCTACTTCCTGCGGGGTAGCCTCTGCGGTCGGAACAGCCGCCTTGAGCGCTGCGATCTCAGCCTTG
>Ga0207847_100132_pt1 | contig 44697 bp, 46 predicted proteins | sample TtaePargueraPR_8_FD_187736 | JGI IMG/M metagenome (GOLD analysis project Ga0207847, IMG submission 187736) | Aerobic enrichment media microbial communities from Bioluminiscent Bay, La Parguera, Puerto Rico - Tt and E1 (SPAdes) | ecosystem: Environmental > Aquatic > Marine > Unclassified ... | reverse complement strand
CCATGCACCGCGTCGGCGTCCACGATGGCGCGCGCGGCCCCGGCCATGCGGTCCGTGACCCCGTTGAAGCCCGCCAGCCCGCCATCGCCATGCAGGAAGAAGCGCAGGAGCGGCAGCATGCGCTCGATGGCGGCGACGAGCCCGTGGGGCAGCTCGCAGCTCGTCCTCTCTATGGCGTCGCGCAGCGGCAGGAGATCGAGCAGCAATTCGACCAGCACCGCCGGATTGCGCGAGATGTGGCCGCCATCGGGCAGGATCTGCTGCTCCAGCTCCCGGGACAGGCGCTCCAGGAGGTTGGCGCGCACCGATTCGAGCCCGCCGAGCGCGGTCGCGGCATAGGCCAGCGCGATGGCCGCGTCGAGCCGGTTGCGGCCGGACGGGGCGAGCCGGATGGCGTTCATGAGCTGCGTCGCCTGCCGGCCGAGGCTCGCCATGAAGGCCTCGTGGAAGCCGGCATCGGCATTGTGCAGGAGGAACGGGCCGTGCTGGATCCAGGCGATGAGCCTGCGGCTTGCGACGTCGAGCCGGCGGGCCACGGGATGGTGGCGCGCGCTCATGCCCATCCAATCCCCGACGAGGCCGCGGGCCTGCACGCGCGGCAGTTCGCGCGAGGCCGCCTCCAGATGCATGAGCCAGCCGAAGCCGTGGAGCGAGGCGGCAAACGCCTCCGTCGGCGGCGCGAGCTCGAAGACGATTCGGTTCTGGGCATCGACCAGCGTACCGGCCAGATGGAACCGGCCGCGGTAGATCTCCGCGGCAAGCGCGGGATTGCCCTTCACGAGCGGCGGAATGGGCTGGACGAGCCGTTCGGCCCGCAGGAGCCTCAGCGGCGTCCAGCGCGCGGCGCGCCGCGCGATCCCCTGCGCGCTGCGCCTGAGCGCGGCCTCGGCGAGCTCGAGCGCCAGGGCGGACGGTGTGGCGTCGCGGCGAAGGAGCATGGCTCACACACCCCCTTCGGCAAGGGAGCGGCGGGCGATGCGGCCCTCAGGCGCCGCCGCGCAGTCCGGCGATATTGTCGGCGTAGCGGTCCGGTCCGCCCGCGAAGGCCGCCGTTCCGGCGACCAGCACGTCGGCGCCGGCGTCGATTGCCCTGGCTGCGGTCTCGAAATTGATCCCACCATCGACTTCCAGATCGATCCTTCGTCCGCTCCGGTCGATCATGTCGCGCAAGGCGGCGATCTTCTTCAGGCCCGTCTCGATGAAGGCCTGGCCGCCAAATCCGGGATTGACCGTCATCACCAGAAGCAGGTCGAGATCGTCGATCAACGGTTCGACGGTCGCGACCGGCGTTCCCGGATTGAGCGAGAGTCCGGCCCTGCATCCCGCCGCCTTGATGGCCTGGATGGTGCGGTGGCCATGGGGACCCGCCTCCGGGTGAAAGGTGATGATGTCGGCCCCGGCCCTGGCGAACGCCTCGATGAACGGATCGACCGGTGCAATCATCAAATGCACGTCGAATATCTTATCCGTGCATCGTCTTAACGATTCGATAACGCTGGGGCCGAAGCTGATATTCGGCACGAAATGGCCGTCCATCACATCGAGGTGAATGTAGTCGGCGCCGGCCTCGTCGATGGCGCGGACCTCCTCGCCGAGCCGCGAGAAATCGGCAGCGAGGATCGAGGGGGCGATCTTGATCGGTCGTGTGGTCATGGTGGGCTTTCCATATCAGCGGCACCCGGGTGCGGCAAGGAATTGAAGAGGGAACCGGCGCGCGGTGATTCGCGCATGGCCCACGAAGCATCTTGACAGGCCTCGCTATATCTCGATGAATATAGCGAGACGATACGGCATCACCCTGGAGCTTCCCTCATGATAATGCAGCAACGGCTCGGCGCGGCGGCGCTCGCCCTGGTCCTGACGGTCATCGGGCTTGCCGGCCCGGCAAGGGCGGCGGAGGTCACGGTCTTCGCCGCGGCGAGCCTCACCAATGCGATGGAGGATGTCGGCGCGCTCTACAGGGAGAAGACCGGCGAACCGCTGCGCTTCTCCTTCGCCTCCTCCTCCACGCTCGCCCGCCAGATCGAGGCCGGCGCGCCCGCGCAGATCTACGCATCCGCCAACGAGAAGTGGATGGACACGCTGGACAAGGCCGGCCTCGTGGCCGATGGCACGCGGGTCAGCCCGATCAGCAACAGCCTCGTCCTGATCGCGCCGGAAGACAGCGATCTGGAGCCCGTGGCGATTACGAAGGAGACCGATCTCGCCGCGCTCCTGGGCACCGACGGGCGCATGGCGGTCGGCGATCCCGACCATGTGCCGGCCGGCATCTATGCCGCTGAGGCCCTGCGCGCGCTCGGACAGTGGGATGCGCTCGAACCCCGTCTCGCCCGGGCCGACGACGTGCGCGCCGCGCTCGCGCTGGTCGCGCGCGGCGAGGTGCCCCTCGGCATCGTCTATGGAACGGACGCGGCGATCTCCGAGAAGGTGAAGGTCCTCGGCACGTTCCCGGCGGGCAGCCACAAGCCGATCACCTATCCCTTCGCCATCGTCGCCGGCAACGACACGCCTGCGGTGCGCGCCGTGTTCGACTTCATTGTCGGGCCGGAAGCCCTTAAGGTGTTCGAGCGCTACGGTTTCACGCGCAACCGGTAACGGTCGGGACCCCATGCTGACGCCTGCGGAAGTCGAAGCCCTGCTCCTGAGCCTGCGCATTTCCGTCGTGGCGGTCGGCTGTGCGCTTCCCCTGGCGGTGCTCGCCGCCTACGGGCTCGCCCGCCTCGACTTTCCGGGCAAGACGCTGCTCGACGGCATCGTCCACCTGCCCCTCGTGCTGCCGCCGGTCGTCATGGGCTACCTGCTGCTGGTGACCTTCGGCACGCGCGGGCCGGTGGGCTCGTGGCTTCTCGACACGCTCGGCATAAGGTTCGTGTTCAGCTGGACCGGCGCCGCGCTCGCCGCGGGGATCATCACATTCCCCTTCCAGGTCCGCGCGATCCGGCTGGCGCTCGGCGCCATAGACGCCAAGCTCGAGGTCGCCGCGGAGACGCTCGGGGCCGGCTGGTTCGACCGGTTCTGGACGATCACCCTGCCTCTCGCCCTGCCGGGTGTCATCGCCGGCGCCATTACCGCCTTCGCGGCGAGCCTCGGCGAGTTCGGCGCGATCATCACCTTCGTCTCCAACATCCCCGGCGAGACGCGCACCATCCCGCTGGCGATCTATACGGCGATCCAGACACCCGGCGGCGAGGCGGATGCCGCACGGCTCGCCGCGCTGGCCATTGCGCTCGCCCTTGCGGGGCTCGTCCTATCGGAGCTCGCCGCGCGCCGCGTCGCCCGGCTCCACGGCTGATGTCGCTCAGCCTCGATATCCGCCACCGCTTTCCGGGGTTCGCGCTCGACGTGGCGCTCGACACGCCGGGCCCCGGCGTCCTCGCGCTCTTCGGGCCGTCGGGCTCCGGCAAGACCACGACGGTCAATGCGGTCGCCGGCCTCATCCGGCCCGACGAGGGGCGCGTCTCGGTCAATGGCGAGACGCTGTTCGATTCGCACGCCAGGGTGTGGGTGCCGCCGCGCCGGCGCCGGGTCGGCTATGTGTTCCAGGAAGCCCGGCTCTTCCCGCATCTCACCGTGCACGACAACCTGCTCTATGGCTGGCGGCGCGCCGGGCGCCCCTTCGACCGGGCGGGCATCGACCATGTGGTCGCGCTCCTGGGGCTCGGCGCGCTGCTCGACCGGCGCCCGCGCACCCTGTCGGGCGGCGAGCGCCAGCGCGTCTCCATCGGCAGGGCGCTGCTCACCGCGCCGCGCGTCCTGCTGCTGGACGAACCGCTGACCGCGCTCGACGGGCCGCGCAAGGACGAGATCCTCCACTATCTGGAACGGCTACGCGACGAGACGCGCATTCCCATCGTCCTGGTGAGCCATTCCATCGACGAGGTCACACGGCTCGCCGACTGGATGGCGGTGTTCAACGAGGGCCGGCTCGCCGCCTTCGGCAGCGTCTTCGACATCACGGCGCGAATCGACCTGTTCCCCATGACCGGCCGGTTCGAGGCCGGCGTCGTGCTGGCCGCCACGGTCGCCGGCCACGACCGCGCCCATGCGCTCACGCGGCTCTCCTTCGATGGCGGCGAGCTCGTCGTGCCCGGCCTCGACGCGCCCGTCGGCGCCGTAATGCGCGTGCGGCTCAGGGCGCGCGACATCATGCTGGCCCTCGATCCGCCGGAGCGCATCAGCGCCAACAATGTGATCGCCGCAACCATCGTGGAAATGCGCGTCGATCCGGGCGCCTTCGTGGAGGTGCTGCTGCAGGCCGGCGAAAGCCGTCTGATCGCGCGCATCACGCGCTATTCCATGGACCGCCTCGGCCTCGAGCCCGGCCGGCAGGTCCACGCCATCCTGAAGACGGTCACGGTGGAGCGGCGCAGCCTGGCGGCCGGCGGCGAGGCGCAGGACCTGTAGCCGGCCGTGGGACGGCACGGCCGTGCCGCCGCGGCATCGGGGCGCAACCGCCCGCCATTGCCAGCCGTCCGGTGGGGACGAGCCCGTGCAGCCCGTTCCGGCGACCCGTCAATCGGCGTCCGCGCGGTCCAGGCGAGCGAGCCGGGCAAGCGTGCCGGCCGCGCCGCGTTCGGCCTCCGTGGAGATGTCGTCGAACAGGGCGACGAGCGTCTCGCCAAAGGCAGTCAGTGCCGCGCCGCCACGGGAATGGCCGCCGGAAAAGGTCTCGATGGCGGGCTCTCGGAAGGCGGAATTGACGTCGTCGACGAGCAGCCATGCGCGCCGGTAGGACATGCCCATGGCCCGCGCCGCGCCGGAAATCGACCGCTCGGTCGCGATGGCCTTGAGCAGCGCGATCTTGCCGGGCCCGAGTTCATGGCCGTTGGGCAGCCGGATCTTGATCCACAGGCGCGCCTTCGCCTCGTCGGCCGGTTGGGACATCGCTCGGGCCCTCGACTGTTCGCCTCCGGAGCGCTGCCGGCTGGGCGATAGCGCTCCCTTTACAAGGCACGTAGACGGGCCGCGAAAAAGCCGTCAAGCCCCTTGAGGTCGCCGGCCGCATCGACCGCCTGGCCCGGAAGGGTGCGCAGATCCCCCTCCGCGGTGACGAAATGGCCAAGGCCCGCCAGCTCGTCGGCACGGACGGGGACACGCTCGGCCCGGCCGTCCGCGAGGGCCTTCGCGACCACTTCCGGCCCCTCCTCGGGCTCGAGCGAGCAGGAGCAATAGACGACGAGGCCGCCGGGCTTCACGAGCGTGAGGGCGTGCGCCAGGAGCGCCGATTGCAGCCCGGCCAGCGTGCCGATCTGCTCCGGCATCTTGATATGGGGCAGGTCGGGATGGCGGCGGATGGTGCCGGTCGCCGAGCAGGGCGCGTCGAGCAGAACGGCGTCGGCGGGCTCCGCCGGGCGCCAGAGCGCGGCATCGCCATGGACGGTGTCCGCGGCAAGCCCGGTGCGCTTCAGGTTCTCCGCGAGCCGGGCCAGCCGGTGCGCGGAACTGTCGATGGCGGTCACCCGCGCGCCACGGGCGGCGAGCTGCATGGCCTTGCCGCCGGGGGCGGCGCACAGATCGACGACATGGGCGCCGCGCACCTCGCCGAGAAGCCGCACGGGGAGCGCCGCGGCAGCGTCCTGCACCCACCAGGCCCCGTCGCCATAGCCCGCAAGCTCCTCCACCCGGCCGGAATGGTCGGCGATGCGCACCGTGCCCGTGGGCAGGAGGACGCCGCCGAGCCGGTCGGCCCACCCGGCCGCCTGCGCCTCGTCGGCCACCGTGATGTCGAGCGCGGCGCCCGCGAGATGGGCCTCCGCGATGGCGCGCGCCTCCGCCTCGCCATAGGCCGCAACCCAGCGTCGCCACAGCCAGTCCGGCGTGGCGATGCGGGCGGCGTCCTGCCCGGCGGCGATTGCCGCCCCTTCGGCGGAGACCTTGCGCAGGACCGCGTTGACGAGGCCCTTGAAGGGCCGCATCTGCCGGTCGCCCGCGGCCAGGCTCACCGCGAGATCGATGGCCGCATGGGCCGGCACGCGCAGGAACAGGAGCTGGGCGGCCCCGGACAGGAGCGTCGCATAGACGCCGCCTGCGCGCCGGGGCAGCGGGCGGGAGAGGAACCGGCCCAGAATGTCGTCGATGGCGAGCTTGTGGCGGAAGGCCGTCGCGGCGATGGCGCGCACGAGCGCCCTGTCGCGCGGGGCAAGGCCCGAAAGCGGGCCGTCCGCGGCGCTCAGGCGGAACAGCTCGTCGAAGGGACGGCCGGTTTCCAGAACCTCGGCGATGAGCCTGACGGCCTCGCGCCGTGCCGGCAGGCCGGCCTGCGGTGCCGACGAGCCGGACCTGCGCTTGCCCCGCGGCGTGCGGATTTCGGTCATGCCCCGATCAGCCCCACGGGCCACGGGCGCTGCGCCCGCCATGGGACGAGCGCTGCCAGGGCGCGGGGGCGTGGCCGCCGCGCGCCTCGTTCTGCGCGGCGGTACCGCCGCCGCCCGTACCCCATTCCCCTGCGAGCTCGCGCAGGGCCGCGATCCGGTTTTCCGTATCGGGATGGGTGGAGAACAGATTGTCCATGCGCTGGCCGGAGAGCGGGTTGATGATGAACATGTGCGCGGTCGCCGGATTGGCTTCCGCTTGGGGATTTTCCACGCGGTGGGCGGCGCCGGCGATCTTGTTCAGGGCGGAGGCGAGCGCCATGGGATTGCCGCAGATCTCCGCGCCGCCGCGGTCGGCGGCATATTCGCGGGTACGGCTGATGGCCATCTGTACCAGCATAGCGGCGAGCGGGGCAAGGATCGCCATGGCGATCACGCCGACGATCCCCAGCGGATTGTCGCGCTCGCGCATGCCGCCGAAGAACAGGCCGAAATTGGCGAGCATGGAGATCGCACCCGCGAGCGTCGCGGTGATCGTCATGGTGAGCGTGTCGCGGTGCTTCACATGGGCGAGCTCATGGGCCATCACGCCGGCGAGCTCGTCCCGGCTCAGCATGCCGAGCAGGCCCGTCGTGGCCGCGACGGCGGCGTTCTCCGGGTTGCGGCCGGTCGCGAAGGCATTGGGCTGGGCATTCTCGATGACATAGACGCGCGGCATGGGCAGCCCGGCGCGCTCGGAGAGGTCGCGCACGAGGCCGTAGAAATCGGGCGCGCTGGCCTCGTCCACCTCGCGCGCGCCATACATGCGCAGGACCATCTTGTCCGCGTTCCAGTACGCGAAGGCATTCATGCCCAGCGCCACGACGAGCGCGATGACGAGGCCGGCCTGACCCGCGAGCAGGAAGCCGACGCCCAGGAACAGGGCGGTCATGCCGGCCAATAGAATGGCTGTCTTCAGGTAGTTCATGGACCCAGGGACCCTCCGGGCTTGTCCGACATCCAGATCGTGCGCGGTCCGGCTTGAATGCCATATGTCCGCGACCGTATATGTTGGTGGACCATTGCGAAACGACAAGCGCGGGAGCTGAGCGAACCATGAGTGCCGACAGAACAGGGCATGGCGACGGCGCAGATGCCGGAAACCGGGACGAGGGCGCGAACGACAATCTGCCGCCTGCCGCGCGCCGCGCCCTTGCGGAGGCTGCCGCCCGCCGCGCCGAGATCGACGCACGCGCGACCGCAGGCCCGAAGGAGATCAACGGCGCGGACGGCCCGGAGCCGACCCGTTACGGGGACTGGGAGAAGAAGGGCCTGACAAGCGACTTCTGAACCGGGGCCGCCACGGCCTGCGGGCTCTTGCGTCGTCTTGGCGCTTGGCGTGGCGGACCGCGCCTGCTAGCTAGGGCGCTCACGCCGGCCCCTTGCCGGAACAGTCGAGACCGCATCATACCAACGACGCCCGGCAATGCTCAGACGGCTCTATGACTGGACCCTGTCGCTCGCCCGCAGCCCCGGCGCGACCCGGGCGCTTGCCGCGATCTCCTTTGCGGAAAGCTCGTTCTTCCCCGTTCCGCCGGATGTCCTGCTGATCCCGATGGTGCTGGCCGAGCGCACCAAGGCGTGGCTCTACGGCACGGTGACGACGGTGGCCTCGGTGCTCGGCGGCCTGTTCGGCTACGCCATCGGCTACTTCCTGCTCGACACGATCGGCCGTCCGATCATCGACTTCTACGGCTATACGGAAGAGTTCCACAGATTCGCCGGCCTCTACAACGAATACGGCGCCTGGATCGTGTTCGCGGCGGGCCTCACGCCGCTGCCCTACAAGGTGGTGACCATCGCCAGCGGGGTGACCATGCTCAACCTGCCGGCCTTCATGCTGGCGAGCGTGGCGAGCCGGGGCCTGCGCTTCTACGCGGTGACAGCGCTCCTCTACTGGTTCGGGCCGCCGATCCGCGACCTGATGGACCGCTATCTGAACTGGGTGTTCTGGGGCTTCGTGGCGCTGGCGGTCGGCGGCTTCGTCGTGCTGCCCTATCTGTGGTGACGGGAAACGGGGAACCATCATGGCCATGACGCGCACGACCGCAGCAGCCATCGTCCTTTTCGCCGTGAGCACGGCGACGATCCTCGGCGCCTGGGCCTTCGAGATCCTCGGCGGCTATGCGCCCTGCCCGCTCTGCCTCACCGAGCGCTGGCCCTATTATGCGGTCGTCGCGCTCGGCTTCGTCCTGGTCGTCGCGGCAACGGCCTCCGCCCATGAGCGCTGGATCCGCGCGGGGCTTGGCATATGCGGCGCGATCATGCTGGCGAGCGCCGCACTCGGTGGCTATCACGCCGGTGTCGAATGGGGCTGGTGGCCGGGCCCGCAGACCTGCGCCGGCGGCGGCGGCTTTTCCGGCGGCGGCGTGCTGCCCGATCTCGACAATGCCCGCGTGGTCGCCTGCGACGAGGCCGCATGGCGGCTCTTCGGCCTGTCCTTTGCCGGCTACAACGCCGTGATCTCGCTCTGCCTCGCCATCGTCGCCTTCCGGGGCGCGATCAGGCCGCGCAGGGCCGTTTGATCCGGGTCCTGCGTCCAGCCTGGTTCGAGGTCGAGGCCGTCACGGCTGAAGCTCGGTATCCCAGTAGAGATAGTCGAGCCAGCTTTCATGGAGATAGTTCGGCGGGAACAGCCGGCCGTTGCTGTGGAGCTCGTAGACGGTCGGCCGGTCCGGCGTGCGCGAGGGGTGCATCTTCGCGACGTCCGGCATCTTGCCGCCCTTTTTCAGATTGCACGGCGCGCAGGCCGTGACGACATTCTCCCATGTGGTCTGGCCGCCCCTGGAGCGGGGGATGAGATGGTCGAAGGTCAGCTCCTCGCGGGTTCCGCAATACTGGCAGGTGAACCTGTCGCGCAGGAAGACGTTGAACCGCGTGAAAGCCGGGTAGCGCGCCGGCTTCACATAGGACTTGAGCGCGACGACGCTCGGCAGCCGGAACTCGAAGCTCGGGCTGCGCACCGCGCGATCATATTGCGAGACGATGTTCACACGGTCGAGGAAGACCGCCTTGATCGCGTCCTGCCAGCTCCACAGGGACAGCGGATAATAGCTCAGAGGCCGGTAATCCGCATTGAGAACCAGCGCAGGACAGCTCTCGGGTGATATGGCCAGGCCGTTCACCGTGTCCTCTCCTTGACGGATGCCCGGGCCGCCGGACCCTTCATCCCGCCTTCTTCCGCCAGCCTGAAGCAGCCGCCGCGGATAGACACGTACTATATATGGTGTGACAGCCTTGTGAAAGATGGCTGTGAGGATGGCAGGCCGTCCCGAACCGCCTGCCGTCAGGGGCGCCCGGCGGGCACGGCGAACACCTCGCCGAGGAACTGGCCGCCAAGGGCGAGGCCGTCCGGTGCGATGCCGTGGCCGACGCCGTGGGAGACATGCCACTGGACGGGAACCTCGGCACGGCCGAGCGCCTGGGCGGCGATCTGAAGGGCCGCGACGGGGATGACCTCGTCGCGGTCGCCATGGACGAGGAGCACCGGCGGGCGGGCGGCGATTTCCGCGTCGAGGTGCTCGGGGCCGGCCAGCGCCCCCGAATAGCCGAGGATGCCGGCGGCAGGCCTGGCGCGGCGCAGGCCCACATGCAGGCTCATCATGGTGCCCTGGCTGAAGCCGACCAGCGCCAGCCGGCTGTCGTCGAGGCCGTGACGGTCGAGCTCGGCGTCGATGAAGGCGTCGAGTGCCGGCGCGGCATGCCGCACGCCCGTCCAGTATTCGTCCGGATCGAGGCGCGTCAGCGCGAACCACTGCCGGCCCATCGGGGCCATGCCGCAGGGCTCCGGCGCATGCGGGCTGACAAAGGCGGCGTCCGGCAGGAGATGCTGCCATTCGCGGCCAAGCCCGATGAGATCGTTGCCGTCGGCACCGTAGCCGTGGAGGAAGATGACGAGCTGGCGGGCGGGGCCGCCCGAGGCGGGCGCCAGGCGGGGGCCGTCGAGGGTCTCGGTCATATCGGGTCGGCGATCCTGTTCCGGTTGGAGGGAAGGGTGCGGTAATAGGCCCAGATCAGCCGGGCGGCGACGGCGCGCCATGGCCGCCAGGGCATGCCGAGCGCCTGCATTCGCCTGGCGTCCGGTCTCGTGTCAAGGTCGAAGGCGGCCGCGGTTGCCGTCTGGAGGGCGAGGTCGCCCGCGGGCCAGGCGTCGCGCCGGCCGAGGCAGGCAAGCAGATAGACGTCCGCCGTCCACGGCCCGATGCCCTTGATCGCGGTGAGGGCGGCATGGACGTCCTCGTCCGCCATCGCGCCGAGCCGTTCGAGGTCGAGCGTGCCGTCGAGCACGGCGCGGGTGAGGCTCCGGATCGTGCGGATCTTCGGGCGCGACAACCCCGCGGCCTGGAGGCGGGTATCGTCGAGCCCGTCGAGATGGCCGGGCTCGAGCGGCGAGAGGCTCTCCTCCATGCGCGCCCAGATGGCGGCGGCGCTGGCGGTGGAGACCTGCTGGCCGGTCACGATGTGGAGGAGGCCGCGATAGCCGCCGTCGCGGCGGCGCAGCGGCGGCATGCCCGTCTCGCGCATCATGGCGGCGAAGCGCGGCTCGCGCCCGGCCAGTGCCTCGATGCCCTTCTGCAGATCGTCCAGCGTGTCGATGGTGGTCATGCTATGAATCCCGGCCCATATATATCTATCATCGCCATGTGATCGTGGGTACCGCCGATGAACCGTGTTCCCCGCTTCCGTTTCGCGCCGAGCCCCAATGGCGAGCTGCATCTCGGCCACGCCTATTCCGCCCTGTTCACGGCAGAGGCCGCGCGCGAGGCGGAGGGCCGCTTCATCCTGCGCGTGGAGGATATCGACTTCCTGCGCTGCCGCGCCGCGCTCGTGGACCGCATGCTGGAGGACCTCGCCTGGCTGGGGCTGAGCTCGCAGGAGCCCGTCCGGTACCAGTCGAAAACCATGGGCGGCTACCGCACGGCCCTGTCGCGGCTCAGTGCGCTCGGCCTCCTCTATCCATGCTTCGCGACCCGGCAGGAGATCCGCGAGGCGGTCAGCGACGATCCGGATCATCCCCGCGATCCCGAAGGGATGCCGATCTATCCGGGTCTCCACAAGCATATGGCCCCCCATGAGCGCCAGCGGCTGATGGACGACGGCAGGCCCTACGCCCTGCGGCTCGACATGGAGCGCGCGATCGCGATGGCCGAGCGCAAGGCCGGTGGCCCGATAACCTTCCGCGAATACGGCACTGGTCCGGCGGGGGAGGAGGGCGAGTTGCCGGTCAATCCCGCGCGCTGGGGCGACGTGGTGCTCGGCCGCAAGGATATCGGCGTCAGCTACCATATCGCCGTGGTGGTCGACGATGCCGCGCAGGCCATCACCCATGTGACCCGCGGCCAGGACCTGTTTCATGCCACAGACATCCACCGGCTGCTCCAGGTGCTGCTCGACCTGCCGGAGCCCGTCTACCGCCATCACGGGCTGATCGGCGACGAGACCGGCCGCAAGCTGTCGAAGAGCGCTGGCGACCGTAGCCTGCGCGCCCTGCGCGAGGCCGGCGTGACGGCCGAGGAAATCCGCGAGCTCCTGGGTTTCGCCCGGCAGACGGTCCGCTGAACCGGTCTGCGACAGCCGTCGCTCGGGGAACGGGTTCGCGGACCCTTGCCGCTCCTTGCGAAACAAGGCCGGCGCCGGACTGTCACGCCATCGCCGACGAGTTGCTTGTTGACGGCCAAACGCGCCTGCTTATGATCGCGGGCGGTCGCCGGGGGACAGTCCGGCGCACGGTTGCGGGCGTGGCGGAATCGGTAGACGCGCTGGACTCAAAATCCAGTTCTGGTGACAGAGTGTGGGTTCGACTCCCACCGCCCGCACCAGCCTCGAGGAGGCAAACCCCATGGCCAGCATGCGGATCGCAGAAGCCAGCGACGTCGCCACCATCGAAACCGTCGCGCGCGGCGCCTATTCCCTCTATCTCGACCGGATGGACCGGCCTCCGGGCCCGATGCTCGCCGACTATGCCGGACAGGTGAGCGACGGGCTCGTCCATGTGCTCGAAAGCGAGGGCGCGATCGCAGGCTTTGCGGTGATCGAGCCGCGTAGCGACCATCTCTTCCTGGAGAATGTCGCCGTCGCGCCCGGATGTCAGGGCCGGGGCTTCGGGCGCCGCCTCGTCGGGTTTGTCGAGGAGGAGGCGCGCCGGCGGGGACTGCCCGCCATCCGGCTCTATACCAACGAGGCCATGGTGGAGAATCTAGCGCTCTACGCCCATCTGGGCTTTAAGGTCACCCACCGCGCCGTGGAGGACGGCTATCGCCGGATCTATATGAGGAAGGATCTGTGATCGCCCGCCGGTTGCCGGGCCTGTACGATCAATCGTTCGTTTTTATCGATTGATTTGACAGTTATTATTCGTTGGATTGATTGAACGGTCTGCCGCATTCTCGTCGGCATCCATTGCAGCGAGCAAACCGGCGGGCCCACACTTGTCACACGCGAACCAATCGACCCGGACGATCGGCAAGCCCGGCAGGGCGGCCGGACATGTCGCCACCCTGTGGCCGGGCCTTGCACTCGCCACCGCCATCGCGCTCGCCGCCTTCGGCCTGCGCTACGTGCCGGGGCTCACAATATTCAGCCCGCTGATCCTCGCGATCATCGTCGCGGTGGTCTTCAACAATGTCGTGGGCACGCCGGAGCGTGCGCGCCCCGGCATCGCCTGGGCCATGCGCCCGGTCCTCAGGGCCGGCATCGTGCTTCTGGGCCTCCAGCTCACCGTGCAGCAGATCCTGTCCGTGGGCGTCACGGGCCTCGCCATCGTCGCGGCGGGGCTTCTCGGCACCTTCCTGTTCACGATCTGGGCGGGCCGCCTCCTCAAGGTCGATGCGGGGCTGACGGAGCTCATCGCGGCGGGCACCTCGATCTGCGGGGCCTCCGCCGTGATCGCCACCAACACCGTGACGCGCGCCCATGACGAGGATGTCGCCTATGCGGTGGCCTGCGTCACGGCCTTCGGCTCTCTCGCCATGTTCCTCTACCCGGTCCTCCAGGGCCCGCTCGACCTTGACGCACCGACCTACGGCCTGTGGGCGGGGGCGTCGATCCACGAGGTCGCCCAGGTCGTGGCCGCCTCCTTCCAGGGCGGCCAGGCGGCGGGCGATGTGGGCACCATCTCCAAGCTCGCCCGGGTCGTGCTTCTGGGCCCCATGGTCATCGCGCTCGGCCTGATCGCGGTGCGCCGCGGCCGGGCCGACGGCGCGAGCGCACACCAGCCGAGCGCGCCCATTCCATGGTTCGTCTTCGGCTTCCTGGGCCTCATCGTGCTCAACAGCGTGGTTACGATTCCGGAAAGCGTGAAGACTGCCGGGGCCACCGTCACGCCCTTCCTGCTGTCGGTCGGGCTTGCCGGCATGGGACTGTCGATGCATATCGGCAAGCTCAGGGCCAAGGGGCTGCGGCCCCTCCTGCTCGGAACGCTGTCCTGGCTCTTCATCGCCGGCACGACCCTCTTGCTGATCACGCTCCTCGGGGCGTAGATCATGCTTCATGACACTTGAGCAGCTGCGCATTTTCGCCGCCGTCGCCGAACGCGAGCACATGACCCGCGCGGCAGAGGCCCTGGGCCTGACCCAGTCGACCGTCTCCGCGGCCGTCTCCGCCATCGAGGCGCGTTTCGCCGTGCCGCTGTTCGACCGGGTGGGCCGGCATATCGAGCTCACCGCCGCCGGCCGCGCCTTCCTCGTGGAGGCACGCGCCGTGCTCGCCCGCGCGGCCGCCGCCGAACGCGTCCTGCAGGACCTCTCCGACCTTGAGGCCGGCACGGTCGCCATCCGCGCGAGCCAGACCATCGCCAGCTACTGGCTGCCCGCCGTGCTGGTCGCCTTCCGCCGCGAGCACCCCAAGCTCGAGATCGAGCTTGCCATCGGCAACACCGCGCAGGTTGCCGACGCGGTTCTCAATGGCGAGGTCGAGCTCGGCTTCGTGGAAGGCCAGGTCGACCAGACCATGCTGAAGGCGGAGGCCGTGGCGCGCGACCGGCTGGTGCTGGTGGTCGGCGCCACCCATCCCTGGGCCCGGCGGGGTGCCGTCCCGATCACCGACCTGACGGCCATGGACTGGGTGCTGCGCGAGCGCGGTTCGGGCACGCGCTCGGAATTCGAGGCCGCGCTGCGCCAGGCGGGCATCGACCCGCGCCGCCTCAATGTGGCGCTGGAGCTGCCCTCCAACGAGGCGGTGCGCGCCGCCGTGGAGGCCGGCGCCGGCGCAACGGTGATCTCGGAACGCGTGGCGCGCGCCGGCATCGGTTCCGGCACGCTCCACCGCGTGGACATCACCCTGCCCTATCGCCGCTTCTACGCGCTCACCCATCGCGAGCGCTACCGCAGCAAGGCGGTCGACACCCTGATCTCCGCCGCGCTCGACCATGCCGGAGAGACCGGCGAGGGCGCGTGATGCGCGAGCCGCCTCATTCGGGCAGCTTCATGCCGCCATCGGCGAGGATCTCGAAATCGGGGTTCCAGGCGACCTCCCAGAGATGGCCGTCCGGGTCGGCGAAATAGCCCGAATATCCGCCCCAGAAGACCTGCTCGGCCGGCTTCACGATGCGCCCGCCGGCCGCCTCCGCCTCCCGGAGGCGCTCGTCCACCTCCCCGCGCGAGCGGGTGTTGTAGGCAAGCGCGATGCCGGAGAAGCCGGACCCCTCCGCCGGCACGCCCGCATCCTCCGCGAGCGCCGCGCGGCCGAACAGGCCGAGCACCATTCCCGGCAACTGGAAGAACGCCACCCGGCCTTCCCCGTCGATGGCCGAGGCGGTCCAGCCCAGCGCCTCGTAGAAGGCGCGCGCCCGCGCCACATCCGCAACCCCCAGCGTGACAAGGCTCAGTCTCTGCTCCATCGGATACCTCCGTCGTCCTTGAATGTTCGTGGATTGTTCCTGTCGTTATTGGCATCGATCCGGCGCGCGCGCAAGACGGCTCGTGCCTCCCGCCGCCATCGTCTGTTGAAATCGGCCCCGCGGTGGTGTCTTCTCTGCGCTCGGGGCGGACGGCGAGGGAGACGGCTTCGGCGGCCTGCACGACCGGGTGCGGGCGCCCATGTCTGGAGACAACGGATGTTGTGGGATTTTTCGCTGGGACGCACCTTCTCCCTGCTGGCAAGGACCTGGCCGTTCATCGTGCTCCGCATGGCGGTCTATGCCGCCATCGCCGTCGCCTTCGTGGCGGTGACGGGAACCGGGGCGGGGCTCGGCTGGGGCATCGGCGCCTTCGGGGATGCCGGCTTTCGCACATCCTCCACCTTCTGGGGCGGAGCGGCCGGCTTCGGGCTGGTCGCCATCGGCCTCTATTTCCTGCGCGAATGGGTGCTCTACATGGTCAAGGCAGGCCATATCGCCGTTCTGGTCGAGGCGATGGACGACCGGCCGCTGCCCGAGGGCCGTTCCCAGATCGAGCACGGGCGCGCCGTCGTCGCGGAGCGCTTCGTGGAAGCCAACGTGCTCTTCGTGATCGACCAGCTCGTCAAGGCCGTGATCCGCGCGGTGACCGGCCTCCTCGGCGTCATCTCCTCCGTCCTGCCGATTCCGGGCATACAGGGGCTCGCCCGCTTCGTGCGCATGGTGCTGTCGGTCGCGATCGGGCTGATGGACGAGGTGGTCCTCGCCTACAATATCCGGATCCGGTCGGCGAACCCCTATGAGTCGGCGCAGGACGGGCTGGTGCTCTACGCCCAGAACGCCAAGGCGATCCTCAAGAACGCGGTCTGGCTCGCCATCTTCGTCTACGGCCTCTCCCTCATCATGTTCCTGGTGTTCCTCGCGCCGGCGGGCGCCATCGTCTATTTCTTCCCCGGCGACCTGTCGGCCATCGCGATCCTCGTGGCCATCGTGTTCGCCATCTGCTTCAAGGCGGCGGTGCTCGAGCCCTTCGCCATCGCCGCGCTGATGCAGGTCTATTTCGCCGCCATCGAGGGCCAGGCCCCGCGCGAGGACTGGCGCCAGCGACTCGGCGAGACGTCGAAGAAGTTCCGCGCGCTCGGCGAGAAGGCGCGCGACTTCGTCGGCGCGCCGGGGAACATCGGCCCGGACGCGGTGCGCCGCTAGACCATGACGGCCCCGCGCTCGATCCTCGTCACGGGCTGCTCCTCGGGCATCGGGGAGACGTGCGCGCTCGGGCTCCATGCGCGCGGCTGGCGGGTCTTCACCACGGCGCGCCAGCCGGACGATCTCCGCCGGCTGGAAGAGGCGGGGCTCGAGGCGATCCATCTCGACTATCGCGAGCCCCGCTCGATCGCCGCCGCCGTCGACGAGATCGCCGACCGCCTCGGCGCCGTGCCCGACGCGCTCTTCAACAACGGTGCCTATGGCCAGCCGGGCGCGGTGGAGGACCTCGCCCGCGACGTCCTGAGGGCCCAGTTCGAGACCAATCTCTTCGGCTGGCACGAGCTGACCTGCCGGCTCCTTCCCGGCATGCGGGCGCGCGGCTCCGGGCGCATTGTGCAATGCTCCTCCGTGCTCGGCCTCGTCGCCATGAAGTGGCGCGGCGCCTACAACGCCTCGAAATTCGCGCTCGAGGGCCTGACGGACACGCTGCGGCTCGAATTGCGGGGCTCGGGAATCCATGTCAGCCTGATCGAGCCTGGCCCGATCGCGAGCCGGTTCACCGAGCACGCCCTCAAGGCCATGCGCGACAATATCGACATGGAGAACTCGCCCCACGCGGAGGCCTATCGCCGCCATCTCGCGCTCCTGGAGGGCGGGGGAACGTCATCGCCCTTCAAGCTGCCGCCGGAGGCCGTGCTGAAACGGCTCGTCCATGCGCTGGAGGCGCCGCGCCCCAAACCGCGATATTACGTCACGGTGCCGACATATCTCATGGCGTCGCTGCGCCGCATCCTGCCTTATCGCGCGCTCGACCGCGTCCTGTCCGGCGCCTCGGAGAGTTGAGGGACCACCGCCGGGCCGGGCAACGGTCCGGGAACGATATCAACAGCGGATTCCCGTTCGATGGAAAGCACCTTCCAGTTTCTCGTTCCGATCGCGCTCGCCGCGGTCGTCGTCGTTCTCCTGCTGGGCCTGTGGAACATGGTGCGCGGCGGCAGCGCGAACACCTCCCAGACCCTGATGCGCTGGCGCGTCATCCTGCAGTTCGTCGCCATCTGCATCGTCATGGCGACAATCTACTTCATGGGCAGATAGCGCGCGATCACGGAGCAGCGGCCGGCGAGTCCTCGCATGCCGCCTCCATCTCGCGCAGCGCCGTCTTGAGCACCTTGCCGTAATTGTTCTTCGGCAACGCGTCGACGAAGCGATAGCGCTTCGGCCGCTTGAAGCGGGCCATGCGCTCGAGGCACAGCCGCTCCAGCATGCTCTCGTCGGGTGTCGCGCCCGGCTCGGCCACCACATAGGCGACGACGATCTCGCCCCAGTCGGCATGCGGGCGGCCGATGACGGAAACCTCCGCGACGCCCGGCGCGGCGAGCAGCACCTCCTCCACCTCGCGCGGATAGATGTTGGTGCCGCCGGAGATGATCACGTCCTTCGACCGGTCGGTGAGGGTAAGATAGCCGTCCTCGTCGAGATGGCCGACATCGCCGGTCAGCAGCCAGCCGTCGCGCAGCGTGCGCGCGGTCGCTTCCGCATTGCGCCAGTAGCCGGCCATGACCGTGTCGCCGAACACCGCGACCTCGCCCTTCTCGCCGGGCCCGAGCGGCCGGCCGTCCCCGTCGACCACGCGAACCTGGACCACGCTGTCGGCAACGCCCACGGAGGCGAGCCGGTCGCGCCAGCGCGGATGGTCGCGCGCGGCGTGATCCTCCGGCGACAGATGGGTGATGGTCATGGGGCTCTCGCCCTGGCCGTAGAGCTGGGCAAGCCGCGGGCCGAACCGGTCGAGGGCGGCGACCGCGTCCTCCACATACATCGGCCCGCCGCCATAGGTGACGAGCTTGAGATTGGCGGTATCGCCGCCGCCGGGATGCACGGTGAGCCGGCGCACCATGGTCGGGGCGGCGAACATGGAGACGCGCGGCCAGCGCGCGATCAGGCTGTAGATCTCGTCGGCGTCGAAGCCGCCGCTTTCCGGCATGACGTTCACCGCGCCGGCGGCCACATGCGGCAGCATCCACAGCCCGGAGCCATGGCTCAGCGGGGCGGCGTGGAGGATCGTGTCGCCGGGCCTGATCCGGTCGAAATCCGCGAAATAGTTGAGCGTCATGGCGGTGAGGTTGCGGTGGGTCAGCATCGCGCCCTTGGGCCGACCCGTGGTGCCGGAGGTGTAGAACAGCCAGGCCAGCGCGTCGGGCGGAACGATCTCCAGATCGCGCGGCGCGCCCGCGGCGAGGGCCTCGTAATCGGCGCTCCCCACCGCGATCACATGATCGAGCCCGCCGGCACCGGCCTCCGCGACGGTCGCGGCGAGCCCCTCCGTCGCCAGGCAGACCCGGGCGCCGGAATCCTCCAGGATGTAGCGGAGCTCGCTCTGGTGGAGCTTGGCGTTCATCGGCACCGCGGCGAGCCCCGCATGCCAGATGCCGAACAGGACCTCCGCATAGGCCGGCACATTGGCCATGGCGAGCGCCACGCGGTCCCCGGCGGCAAGGCCCAGCCGGTCGCGCAGGCCCCCCGCGAGCCGCGCGACCCGGTCGGCGAGCGCCCCATAGGTCAGCACCGTTTCGCCGCCGAGGCCGACGGCGGGGCTTTCGGGACGGGCGCGACCGGCGCGCGCCACCCATGCCGCGAGCGTCATCGGGCCGCCCTCCCGCGACCGAGCGCGGCCTCGTAGAGCCGCTCGGTCTCCGCGTCGAAGCAGCAGAAGACGACGCAGTCCACGGCCTCGCTGCCCGTCAGGGTCTCCCGGACGGTTTCGACGGCGATCCGCGCCGCCCGGTCCTTCGGGAACCCGTAGACGCCGGTGGAGATCGCGGGGAAGGCGATACTGCGCGCGCCATGCTCCATGGCGAGCGCGAGCGCATTCCGGTAACAGCCCGCAAGCAGCGCGTCCTCGCCCTTGTCCCCGCCTTTCCAGACGGGCCCGACAGCGTGGATGACGTGGGATGCGGGCAGGCTGTAGCCCCGCGTGATCCTCGCCTCGCCGGCCGGGCAGCCGCCGAGCGCCCGGCATTCGGCGAGGAGTTCCGGGCCCGCGGCGCGATGGATGGCGCCGTCGACACCGCCTCCGCCCAGAAGACTGCTGTTGGCCGCATTCACGATCGCGTCCACACGGAGCGTCGTGATATCGCCGCGCATCACCTCGAACCCGGCCATGGCGCACCTCCCGTTTTGCGCCGGATCTTAAACGGTTTTGCGGGCGCGCGAAATCGCACTCCGGATCAGACGGCCAATGACGGGAGAGGCGCCGGTGCGCCGGGCGGCGGGTCCCTCCGGCGGCAGGTTGGCCTAGCATGCGGGGATGCGGGGACGTTTCGATGGCGATCGAACCGTGACCTCCGCGAGGCGCTCGAAAGGAGCCAGATCGCGCATGAGCCCGAGGGCGAGCGAGAAATGGCCGCGCTCGCGCAGGAAACGGTTCTCCTCCGGCACGGCCCAGCGGTCGAGCTGGGCACGGCCGCTGGCGACGGGGGTCACCGTGTCGCGCCGGCCGAGCAGGCTCACGATGTGCTCGCCCGGCATGACGGGGGTCTCGACCGGGTCGGTCAGAACGAGATAGGGCGCGACAGCCTCCTCGCTCCATCCGGCCGCCATGAGCGATGCCCGGCTGTTCCAGAGCCGGCCGAGATCGCCACGGGCCTCCGCATCCCAGAGGCTGGCGCAATGACCGGCGAGCAGCATGGCGTCGGGACGCAGCCCGGCAGGCCAGTATTGCGCCTTGGCAGCGACGAGCTGGGCGGTCAGCGCGCCGAGGCTGATGCCGCCGACGGCGACAGCCCCGCGCGAGGCGGCGCGCGCCCAGGCGATGAGGGCCGCCCATTCGAGCGCGGCGCCGGACAGCGCGTCGATGGGGCCGAGCGGCATGGTGGCGACGAAGCGCTCCCCGCCATAGCCGCCGCGCGGCGTGCGCCGCCCGTGCCACGGCGCCTCGGGCGCCACGACCCGGAAGCCAAGCCGGGTGAGGTCCGAGACGCCGTCATTGAGAAGCGTCCAGTGCTCCGTCTCCATGCACAGGCCGTGGCCCCAGACAAGCGTCGGCGGGTCGCGTGCGTCGTCCGGCTCGCTCACCCGCGCGGTGACGGCGTCGCCGAGCCGGCCGGAGGGCGAGGGAAGGCGCAGCCAGTAGCGCCGCTCCCCGTTGCGAACGATGGCGGGGGAGACCTCCGGCTCGGGAAGGGTTCCGGGCAAACGGTAGAAGCCTGCCGGATCGGTGCGGGCGGGGCCGAACAGGGCGGCGATCTCGCCCGGCGGGGGTGTCTGCCAGCCGATCATGGCAGGTTCGGGGTCGAGCCGGGTGGAGAAGAAGAGACGGCGCAGGCGGTTATGGGCATCCGCCGCGGCCAGCCGCTCGCTCTCGATGTCGAGGAGCGTGGCGCGGCGCGGGCGCGATGTCTCGAACAGCGCGTCGCGCCAGGCCTTCTCCGCCGTCCGGCGGCGGTCGAGCGCGGCATCGACGGTGCCGAGCGCGGCCTCCACCGCGTGCGGCGATACCGCTTGCACCCCGCCGAATGCGGCGAGGAAGCGGTCGAGCTCTCCGCCCGCGGCATTGGCCGCGGCCCATTGCCGCGAGGCGGGAAAGTACCACCGGCCGAGCGCGCCGAGCGCCAGCCGGTCGAACCAGGGCCGGGCCAGAGCCGAACACAGGGATCCTTTGAGCAGGCGGTCCAAGGGGGTCAACCTCGCCGAAATCCGAAACCGGGCCCCCTTACGGGGACCGTTGCGGCCTCCATGATGCGCACAGCCCGTGAGCGGTTTGTGACAGGCCTTGCCGCCGGCCCGCGGCGCGGGGCTATGATGCCTCCCGTGCGACAAACATGGTGGGAGAACAGCACATGACGCAGGAACGACGATTCGCGCCCGTATCGGGCAAGGTCATGCCGCGATTCGCCGGCATCGCCACCTTCATGCGCCTGCCGCATGTTCCGGTGGAGGAGGCCGACGGGGTGGATATCGGGCTCGTCGGCATCCCGTTCGACGGCGGCACGACCAACCGTCCCGGCCCCCGCCACGGTCCCCGGCAGGTCCGCGACATGTCCTCGATGATGCGCCAGATCCATCACGCCCTCAAGATCGCGCCCTACGATCTCGCCAATGTGGCCGATCTCGGCGACGCGCCCGTCAACCCGGCGGACGTGAAGGATGCGCTCGACCGGATCGAGGCGTTCTTCCGCGAGATCCACGCCAGGGGCATCAGGCCGCTGTCGGCGGGCGGCGACCATCTCGTCAGCCTGCCGGTCCTGAGGGCGCTCGGGGCGGACCGGCCCGTGGGCCTCGTCCAGTTCGATGCCCATACCGATCTCTGGGACGGCTATTTCGGCGACTTCAAGCTGACCCACGGGACGCCGTTCCGGCGCGCCATCGAGGAGGGCGTGCTCGATCCCAGGCGGACGGTGCAGATCGGCATACGCGGCTCCTGCTACGACTGGGAGGACCGCGAGTTCGCGGCCCGCACCGGCGTGCGCATCTTCGAGATCGAGGAGGTCGACGCGCTGGGGCCGGAGAAGGTGATGGCGGAGGCCCGCCGGATCGTCGGGGACGGGGCAACCTATGTGACCTTCGACATCGACTGTCTCGACCCCGCCTATGCGCCGGGTACGGGCACGCCGGAGGTCGGCGGCTTCACCCCGCGTGAGGCGCAGGCGCTGGTGCGCGGCCTGCGCGGGCTCGATATCGTCGGCGCGGACATGGTGGAGGTCTCCCCGCCCTTCGACCCGTCCGGCTACACCGCGCTCAACGGGGCGACCATGATGTGGGAACTCCTGTGCCTGATGGCCGAGGCCTGCGCACTCGCCCGATAGGTGTGCATCGCGGCGGCGCAGTCGGAGATGGAGAAAAGCTCCGGCTGCCCGTTTTCAACGAGCGATTTTGCTGCAAGTATGGGCGACCTGCTCCTAGAGCAACGTGCGGCCGACTGGACGCACACAAGTTGCTCTAACCTTTTGAGGGCAGATCAAATCATCGGTCTTGGACCGGTTCCGGCTCAAGATCGTTTGATCTGGAGGACAGGCATGTCGTTACGCTCCAGGGAGGGTTAGATGCTACGTACCAAACGCGTGATGGCAGCGACATTCGGATTGTCGCTTCTCGCCATGGCGTCGGCCGGCGCCGAGGCCAAGACGCTGGTCTATTGTTCGGAAGGCAGTCCGGAGGGGTTCGATCCGGCGCTCTACACGGCGGGCACCACCTTCGATGCCTCGTCCAAGCCGGTCTACAACAGGCTGGTGGAGTTCGAGCGCGGCACGACCAACGTCATTCCGGGCCTTGCGGAAAGCTGGGAGGTCTCCGACGACGGCACGGAATACACCTTCCATCTGCGCAAGGGGGTGAAGTTCCACACCACCGACTTCTTCACGCCGAGCCGCGAGCTGAACGCGGACGATGTGATCTTCTCCTTCATGCGCCAGCTCGACGGGGAGAACCCGTATTTCGACTATGCCGGCGGCTCGTGGGAGTATTTCAACGCGATGTCCATGCCGGACCTCATCAAGGACATCGAGAAGGTCGACGACTACACGGTGAAGTTCGTGCTGACCCGGCCCGAGGCGCCGATGCTCGCCAATCTGGCGATGGATTTCGCCTCGATCTTCTCCAAGGAATATGCCGACAAGCTGATGGAGGACGGCAAGCCGGAGCTTCTGAACCAGCAGCCGCTGGGCACCGGCCCGTTCCAGTTCGTGGCCTATCAGAAGGACGCGGTGATCCGCTACAAGGCCAATCCGGACTATTGGGACGGCAAGCAGCCGATCGACGATCTGGTCTTCGCCATCACCACCGATCCGGCGGTCCGCTACCAGAAGCTCAAGGCCAATGAGTGCCAGGTGGCGCCCTATCCCAACCCCGCCGACATCGAGGCGATGAAGAACGATCCCGACCTCAATGTCATGGAGCAGGAAGGGCTGAATGTGGGCTATCTCGCCTACAACACCCAGAAGGCGCCGTTCGACAAGGTCGAGGTGCGCAAGGCGCTCAACATGGCGATCAACAAGGAGGCGATCCTCGACGCCGTGTTCCAGGGCGCCGGCCGGGTGGCGAAGAACCCGATCCCGCCGACCATGTGGAGCTACAACGAGAAGGTCGAGGACGACGCTTACGATCCGGAAGCCGCCAAGGCGATGCTGGACGAGGCGGGCGTTTCCGACCTGAAGATGAAGATCTGGGCAATGCCCGTCCAGCGGCCCTACAACCCGAATGCGCGGCGCATGGCCGAGCTCATCCAGTCGGACTGGGCCAAGGTCGGCGTGGATGCCGAGATCGTCTCCTATGAATGGGGCGAGTATCTCAAGCGGTCCAAGGAGGTCGACCGCGACGGTGCCGTGCTGCTCGGCTGGACCGGCGACAATGGCGACCCCGACAACTTCCTCGCCGTCCTGCTCGGCTGCGACGGCGTCGGCGGCGCGAACCGCGCCCAGTGGTGCTACGAGCCCTTCGACAAGCTGATCCAGGAAGCCAAGATCCTGAGCGACAAGGACAAGCGCGCCGAGCTCTATCGCGAGGCGCAGGTCGTCTTCAAGGAGCAGGCTCCCTGGGCGACGATCGCCCATTCGGTGGTGTTCATGCCCATGCGCAAGAGCGTGTCGGGCTACAAGATGGACCCGCTGGGCAGCCATCGCTTCGACGGTGTCGACATCGCGCAGTGACACCATAGCGCCAACAGGCCCTGAGGCCCCCCGCCGCCCCCTTGCCAGGGCGGCGGGGGGACGTGGCTGGCATACATGATCCGGTTCCTGCTGTTCCGCATCGGCTTCCTCATCCCGACCTTCCTCGGGGTGACGGTGGTCGCCTTCGGCTTCATCCGCCTTCTGCCCGGCGATCCGGTGCTGCTGCTCGCCGGCGAGCGCTCGATCGACGAGGAGCGCTATCGCCAGCTCCTCCACCAATACGGTTTCGACCGGCCGATCTGGGACCAGTATCTCACCTATCTGTGGGACCTGCTCCATGGCGATCTCGGCACGTCGATCATCACCAAAAAGCCGGTGTTCCAGGAGTTCTTCACCCTGTTTCCGGCCACCCTCGAACTGTCGGTCTGCGCCATCCTCTTCGCCATCGCGCTCGGCGTGCCGGCGGGTGTGATCGCGGCGGTGCGGCGGCGCACGGCCTTCGACCATGCGGTGATGACGACGGCGCTGGTCGGCTATTCCATGCCGATCTTCTGGTGGGGGCTCCTGCTCATCATCCTGTTCTCCGGCATTCTCGGATGGACGCCCGTATCGGGCCGCATATCGCTCCTCTACTACTTCCCCACGCCGACCGGCTTCATGCTGATCGACAGCCTGCTGTCGGGTCAGGACGGCGCCTTCGCCTCCGCGGTCAGCCACCTCATCCTGCCGTCCATCGTGCTCGGCACCATCCCGCTCGCCGTCATCGCGCGCCAGACACGCTCGGCCATGCTGGAGGTCCTGGGCGAGGACTATGTGCGCACCGCCCGCGCCAAGGGGCTCGCGCCCTGGCGGGTGGTCGGGCTCCATGCGCTCAGGAACGCCATGATCCCGGTCATCACCGTGATCGGCCTGCAGGTCGGCGTGCTGTTCGCCGGCGCGATCCTCACCGAGACGATCTTCTCCTGGCCGGGTATCGGCAAATGGATGATCGATTCGATCTTCAGGCGGGACTATCCGGCCGTGCAGGGCGGCCTCCTGCTGATCGCCGCCATCGTCATGCTGGTCAATCTGCTCGTCGATGTGACGTACGGGCTGATCAACCCGAAGATCCGCTACAGGGACTAGGCGAATGACCGATACGGCACTGGAGAAGGAAGACGGCGCCCCCGCCGCACGGGGCGGGCGGATCGCGCTTCTCATCGAGTTCTGGAGCTATTTCCGCGAGAACCGCGGCGCCGTCATGGGGCTCGCCTTCTTCGTATTCATCGTCCTGGTCGCGATCCTCGCCGACGTGATCTCGCCGCACGGACCCACGGTCCAGTACCGCGACGCCCTGCTGAAACCGCCCTTCTGGGAGGAGGGCGGCGATGCCAGCTTCCTGCTCGGCACCGATGCGGTCGGCCGCGACATCCTCTCCCGTCTCATCCATGGCAGCCGCTATTCGCTGTTCATCGGCTGCGTCGTGGTCTCCCTGTCGCTGATGATCGGGGTGGTGATCGGCCTCGTCGCCGGCTTCTTCCGCGGCGGCGTGGACACCGTCATCATGCGCGTGATGGACGTGATCCTGTCCTTCCCGAGCCTCCTGCTGGCGCTCGTCCTGGTGGCTGTCCTGGGGCCGAGCCTCACCAATGCCATCATCGCCATCGCCATCGTGCAGCAGCCCCATTATGTGCGCCTGACGCGGGCGGCCGTGCTGGGCGAACGGCCCAAGGACTACGTCACGGCGGCCCAGGTCGCAGGCGTCCGCCTGCCGCGGCTCATGTTCGTCACCGTGCTCCCGAACTGCATGGCGCCGCTCATCGTCCAGGCCGCGCTGTCGTTCTCCACCGCGATCCTCGACGCCGCAGCCCTCGGCTTCCTCGGCATGGGCGCGCAGCCGCCGACGCCGGAATGGGGCACGATGCTCGCGGAGGCGCGCGAGTTCATCCTCAGGGCCTGGTGGGTCGTCACCTTTCCCGGCCTCGCGATCCTCGCCACCGTGCTTGCCATCAACCTGATGGGCGACGGCATGCGCGATGCGCTCGATCCCAAGTTAAAGAGGTCGTGATGGCGCTTCTGGAGATCGAGAACCTGACCGTCGATTTCGAGACCGCCATGGGCCGCCTGCGCGCCGTGGACGGCGTCTCGCTCACCGTCGACGAGGGCGAGATCCTGGGCATCGTCGGCGAATCGGGCTCCGGCAAGTCGGTCTCCATGCTGGCGGCCATGGGGCTCCTGCCCTGGACGGCGACGGTGACCGCCGACCGGCTCGCCTTTGCCGGCCGCGATCTTCTCACCATGTCCGCGCGCGACCGCCGGCAGATCGTCGGGCGCGACATCGCCATGATCTTCCAGGAGCCGATGACGAGCCTCAACCCCTGCTTCACCGTCGGCTTCCAGCTCACCGAGGCGCTGAAGGCGCATACCGGGCTGAAGCGGGCGGAACGCCGCGACCGCGCGGTGGAGCTCCTGCAGCTCGTCGGCATTCCGAAGCCCGAGGGCAGGCTTTCCTCATTCCCCCATCAGCTCTCCGGCGGCATGAACCAGCGGGTCATGATCGCCATGGCCATCTCGTGCAATCCGAAGCTCCTGATCGCGGACGAGCCGACCACCGCGCTCGACGTGACCATCCAGGCGCAGATCCTGGAGCTGCTCGTGCGCCTGCAAAGGGAGACGGGCATGGCCATGGTGCTCATCACCCACGATATGGGCGTGGTCGCGGAGACGGCGGAGCGCGTGAACGTGCAATATGCCGGCCAGAAGGTGGAGGAGCAGACGGTGGAGGGCCTGTTCGCCGATCCCCATCATCCCTATACGGCGGCGCTGCTCGCGGCCCTGCCGGAACGTGCCCATGCGCGCCACCTGCCCTCGATCCCCGGCGTCGTGCCGGGCCTGATCGACCGGCCGCGAGGCTGCCTGTTCAGCCCGCGCTGCCGGTTCGCCACCGCCCATTGCCGCGACGTCGCCCCGGTGGAGGCCGCCGCGGCGATGGGCCGGGCGCTGTGTCACTATCCGCTGAAGAACGGCGAGCCGCAGGGCCATCCGGGCCCCGTTCCCGCCGGGGAGGCGACGGCATGACGGGCAATGGGGACGTGGTGCTGAGGGCCGACGGCCTGACCCGCGACTACGAGGTCTCGCGCGGGGCCTTCCACAAGCCGGCCTTCCTGAAGGCCGTGGCGGGCGCCTCCTTCACCCTGTCGCGGGGCCGCACGCTCGCCGTCGTCGGCGAATCGGGCTGCGGGAAGTCGACGCTCGCCCGCATGGTCACCATGATCGAGCCGCCGAGCTCGGGCCGGCTGGAGATCGCGGGGCTCGACGTGGCCTCGGCGGACGCCGGAGCCCGCCGCACGCTGCGCACGAAGGTCCAGATCGTGTTCCAGAACCCCTATGGCTCGCTCAATCCGCGCCAGCGCATCGGGGCGGCGCTGGAGGAGCCGCTGCTCGTCAATACGCGGCTGCCGGGCCGGGAGCGGCGCGAGCGCGCGCAGGCCATGATGGAGCAGGTGGGCCTGAGGCCGGAACACTATGACCGCTATCCGCACATGTTCTCCGGCGGCCAGCGCCAGCGCATCGCGATCGCGCGCGCGCTCATGCTCGATCCGGAGATCCTCGTTCTCGACGAGCCGGTCTCCGCCCTCGACGTGTCGATCCAGGCGCAGGTGCTCAACATCCTGGTCGATCTGCAGGAGACGCTGGGGCTGGCCTATATGTTCATCAGCCACGACCTGTCCGTCGTCCGCCATATCGCCGACGAGCTCATGGTGATGTATCTCGGCCGCCCCGTTGAGCAGGGCCCGCGCGAGGAGATCTTTTCCGAACCGCGCCACCCCTATACGCAGGCGCTCCTGTCGGCGACGCCGGTTGCCGAACCGGGCCATTCAAGGCAGCGCATCGTGCTGAGGGGCGAATTGCCCTCGCCCATCGACCCGCCGCCGGGCTGCGCCTTCCATCCGCGCTGCCCGCTGGCCTTCGACCGCTGCCGCGTGGAGCGCCCGGAGCTCGAGCCTGCAAGGGGCGTCCATGCCGCCTGCCATGCCGTCGAGGAGGCGCTCGCCGCCGGCCGGCCCATCCCGAAGGCGACAGGGGCCGCGGCCGAAGCGGACTGAACAAGACGTCCTTGACCGAGTTCGGCCCAGGGTCGACAACCGGTTTCGGGCCGGCCGGAGGGCTCCCGTGCGACGGACGAGGGGGAACGATGCACGATATTGCGCTCAAGATCGCCCTGATCGGCGTGGCGGGCATGGCGGCCCAGTGGCTTGCCTGGCGGCTGCGCCTGCCGGCCATCGTGCTCCTGCTGGCGGCCGGCTTCATCGCCGGGCCGGCAACGGGCTTCGTCAATCCGGCGGAGGATTTCGGCGACATCTACCGACCGCTCGTGTCGCTGGCCGTCGCCGTCATCCTGTTCGAGGGCGGGCTGACGCTGAACGTCAAGGAGATCCGCGAGACCTCCACCGCCGTCAGGCGGATCGTCATGATCGGCGGACCGCTGGTCTGGGTCCTCACCGCGCTGTCGGCGCATTATCTGGGCGCGCTGTCCTGGCCGACGGCGGTGGTGCTCGGGGCGATCCTCGTGGTCACGGGGCCGACCGTGATCTCGCCGCTCCTGCGCCAGGCCCGGCTCGACGCCAGACCCGCCTCGCTGCTCAAGTGGGAGGCGATCGTCAACGACCCGATCGGCGCGCTCCTCGCGGTCATCTCCTTCGAGATCATCCTGGTTCTGATCGGTCAGCATCAGGGCGGCAGCCTCGCCTATGTGGTCGTGGCCGCCTTCCTGTTCGCCGTCATCGGGGGCTATCTCGCGGCCAGGCTCATCCAGTGGGCGTTCATGAACGGGCATGTGCCGGAGTTCCTCAAGGCGCCGCTTTTGCTCGTGGCGATCCTCCTGGCCTACGCGCTCACCAATCTGGTTCTGGAGGAGGCCGGCCTTCTGACCGTCACCGTCATGGGCATCGTGCTCGGCAACACCCGGATCGCGAGCCTTGCGGAAATGCAGCGCTTCAAGGAGACCATCACGGTCTTTCTCGTCTCCGGCATCTTCATCCTGCTGACGGCCTCGCTGACCCTGGACGATTTCAGGATGCTCGACCTGCATGCGGCGCTGTTTGTCGCCTCCGTGCTCTTCATCGTGCGCCCGCTTGCCATCATGATCGCCACCACCGGTTCCGGCGCGACAATGGCGGAGCGCATCCTGACGAGCTGGATCGCGCCGCGCGGCGTCGTCGCCGTCGCCGTGTCCGGCCTCTTCGGGGCCGCGCTCGCCGATGCGGGCATCGCGGATGCAAACCGCATGGTCGCCTTCACCTTCGCCGTGGTCGTCGCCACCATCGTCCTGCACGGCTTCACGCTCGGCCCGCTCTCCGCCCTCCTCAAGCTGAAGAGCACGGAGAAGCCCGGCCTGCTCATCGTCGGCGGTGCGCGCTGGACCATCGACCTCGCCAGCAAGCTGAAGTCGCTCGAAGTGCCCGTGATGATCGCCGATCCGAACTGGAACCACATCGCCGAGGCTCGACTCGCCGACATTCCCGTTTTCTACGGCGATATCCTGTCGGAGGCGGCCCATCACGATATCGATCCGAACCAGTTCTCCACGCTTGCCGCGGTGACCGACAACGATGCCTACAACGCGCTCGTATGCACCGATTTCGGCCCCGAACTCGGCCGCGCCCACGTCTTCCAGCTTGGGCGCGGGGAAGAGAAGTCGGAACGGGCCTCGCTCAACTTCACCCTTGGCGGACGGCCGCTGACGGAAGAGCCGCTGACCTTCCGCGACCTGCGCGACCGGCACTGGCGGGGCTGGACCTTCCAGGCGACGAAGCTGACGGACACATTCGACCACGACGCCTATCTGGCCAGCCGGCCCGACGAGGCGGTCGTCCTCCTGTGGGTCAAGCCGTCCGGCACCATCGTCTTTGCATCCGGCGCGACCGGAACGCCGTCCGGCGGCGACCGCATCGTCAGCTTCTCGCCGGAGAAGGACCGGCGCGGCAGGCAGGAGGACGCCGCGCCCGACCGCGAGGCGGCGGCAGACGAGGACCGGACGCCCGGTTGACGCCATCCTCCGGGGACGGCGGGAATGCGTCCGGTCACGCCGCGCCGGCCCGCCCCCACTCCGGGAACGGATCCGGCAGATGGCGGAAGGTCTCCGCGTCGATTCCGGCGGCATCCTCCGGTCCGGCGAGGCAGGCATCGAGGCCGGCGCGGATCGCAGCCTCGTCCATGCCGGTCCCGATGAAGACGAGCTCCTGGCGGCGGTCGCCCCAGCCCGGTACCCAGTGGCTGGCGAGCATCGCGCGCCATTCGGGATGGTCGGGCCAGCGCTCCTTCGGCACCGCCGCCCACCAGTACCCCATGGCCCCGGTGCGGCAGATGGCGCCGGCGAGGCTGAACTCGCCGACCCATTCGGGCCGGGTCGCCAGCCAGAAGAGCCCCTTCGCCCGGATCAGCCCCGGCCAGCTTCGCCGCATGAAGTCGGCGAACATCTCCGGATGGAACGGGCGGCGCGCGCGATAGACGAAGCTCTCGACCCCGTATTCCTCCGTTTCCGGCACATGGTCGGCGAAGCCGTTGAGCTCCTTGAACCACAGCGGATGCTCGTGGGCGCGGTCAAAATCGAAGGCGCCCGTGTCGAGTATCTCGCCGGGATCGACCTTGGCGAAGTCGGTCTCCACGATGCGGGCATCCGGATTGAGGCCCTTGACCACGGCGCGCACCGCCCGGCGCGTCTCCGCGTCCACGTCGGAGACCTTGTTGACGACGACGATATCGGCGAACTCGATCTGGTCCACCAGCAGGTCGACCAGCGTGCGCTCGTCGCCCTCGCCCGCCGTCTCGCCGCGGTCGCTCAGGAAATCCCGGCTGGCGTAGTCCTTCAGCAGATTGGCCGCATCGACCACCGTCACCATGGTGTCGAGACGGGCAATGTCCGACAGGGAAACGCCGGCCTCGTCGCGGAAGGCGAAGGTCGCCGCCACGGGGAGCGGTTCGGCGATGCCCGTCCCCTCGATCAGGAGATAGTCGAACCGGCCCGCCCCGGCGAGGCGGCGCACCTCGCTCAGGAGATCGTCGCGCAGCGTGCAGCAGATGCAGCCATTGGTCATCTCCACCAGAGTCTCGTCGGTGCGCGACAGGTCGGCCCCGCCGTCGCGCACGAGATCGGCGTCGATATTGACCTCGCTCATGTCGTTGACGATGACCGCCACGCGGCGGCCCTCGCGATTGTTGAGAACGTGATTGAGCAGGGTCGTCTTGCCCGCCCCGAGAAAGCCGGACAGGACGGTGACCGGAAGGCGATTGTCCGTCAATGTACTCGCTCCATCGTATCGAGACTGTGCCTGTGCCCGGATGCGCGGCCGGATTGCCGCCATTCGGGTAAAAGCAACGTTATAACATAACTAATCGATAACGGTCTTCGCCGCTCCTGGCAATCCCCCAGCCATGGCAAGCCCCGGCGCGACCGGCAGCTTCGCCCGGGAGGGCACGGCCAGTAGCCGGTCCGCCGACCGAAACAGCATGCGACAACCGGTGCGACAAAATGTTTTCGCTTTATCAATTGCAATATTTTGCAATCATAATCATTTAATCGTTCGGCGAAGGGGCGCCGCCCCTCTCGACTCGCCCATGCAACTGAAGGAACCATCGACCATGACCAGGAATGTCGGAGGCATCGACCGGATCGCGAGGATCGTCGTCGGTCTCGCACTGCTCTCGCTGATCGTCCTCATGGATGGCGCGGCGCGCTGGTGGGGCCTGATCGGCCTCGTGCCGCTGGCGACCGGGCTCATGTCCTATTGCCCGGCCTATTCGATCTTCGGCATCGACACCTGCGCCCGCAAGGGAGGCCGCACATGAAGCCTGTCGCGATCACCGAGAAGCTGTCGGTCTCGCCGCAGATAGCGCCGTCGGATCTGCCGGATATCGCGGCGGCGGGCTTCACCGGCCTCGTCGCGAACCGCCCGGACGGCGAGGAGGCCGGCCAGCCGGACGCCGCCAGCATCGCCGAGGCGGGGCGCAGGGCCGGGCTCGGCTTCGCATTGATCCCCGTGCCCGACCTTACCGAGGAGAAGGTGCGCGCCTTCCAGAAGGCCGTCGCCGACAGCGAGGGTCCGGTTCTGGCCTATTGCCGCACGGGCACGCGCTCGCTGACCCTGTGGGCCATCGGCGAGGTGCTCGACGGGCGCATGAAGAGCCAGGAGGTCGCCGCATTTGCCGCCGCCCGCGGCTTCGACCTCTCCGGCGCGGTGAAATGGCTCGCCGCGCACGGCCATTGAGCGGCGGCCGGCGGAGGATCCGGAGATGACCGATCAGCTGTCCTGCGAGGCCGTCGAGATGAAGGCCAATGTCGGGGAGGCCTCGGCCTTCCTGAAGAAGCTGTCCAACCCGGACCGGCTCCTGATCTGCTGCGCGCTCGTCGACGGCGAGCGTTCGGTGCGCGAGCTGGAGGACCTTCTGGGCATCCGCCAGCCCGGCCTGTCGCAGCAGCTCGCCGCCCTCAGGCAGGCGCGGCTCATCGTCGGGCGCAAGGACGGCAAGCAGGTCTTCTATCGCCATGCCGATCCGCGTGTCCGCATCTTCATAGCCACCATGCACGACCTTTTCTGCGAACGAGCGTCCGACAAGAGAGCCGCACACGCATCATGACCGAATTCACCCCGTTCCTCTCGCTTCTCGGCGGCGCGCTGATCGGCCTGTCCGCCGTGCTGCTCATGGCGGTTCACGGCCGCATCGCCGGCATGACCGGCATCCTGGCCGCCATCCTGCCCCCGCCCGCACGCGACTGGGGCTGGCGCGCCGCGTTTCTCGCCGGAGCGGTTGCCGCTCCCGCCGCCATGATCGCACTCACAGGCGCGACCATCCCGTTCGACAGCCCCGTCCCGACCCCGTGGCTGGTCGCCGGCGGGCTGATTGTCGGCATCGGCGTCACCTATGGCTCCGGCTGCACGTCGGGCCACGGCGTCTGCGGCATGGCCCGGCTGTCGCCGCGCTCCATCGCGGCCACGGCGACCTTCATGGTCACGACCGCGCTCACCGTCTTCGTCGTCCGCCACGTGATTGGAGGCTTGTGATGGCCCGCATCGTGTCCGCATTGCTCATCGGCCTTGTCTTCGGCGCGGGCATCGCGCTGTCGGGCATGGCCAACCCGGCCAAGATCCTCAACTTCTTCGATTTCGCCGGCGCCTGGGACCCCTCGCTCGCCTTCGTGATGGCCGGCGCGCTGGCGGTGACCGCGCCCGGCTACGCCCTCATCCTGAAGCGCCGCGCGCCGGCGCTCGATACGGGTTTCCATCTGCCGTCCGGCAAGGGGATCGACCTGCCGCTGATCGCCGGCTCGGCGGTCTTCGGCATCGGCTGGGGCATTTCCGGTTTCTGTCCGGGCGGCGCCATTCCCGCCCTCGGCCTCTTGGAGACCGACGCGGTCACCTTCGTCGCCGCCATGGTCGCCGGCATTCTCGTTGCCCGCTACCTGCGCAACGCCACCAGGGCCCGCACCGCGACCGGTGCGGCATGACACCATCGAACCCAGGGAGATCGCCATGTCCGTTTCGCTTCCCTTCACGCCCGATCTGTCGGTGAAGCCCGAGGTCGTCGCCTTCTTCGACGAGCCCACCAACACGATCAGCTATATCGTCAGGGACCCGGCCTCCACCTCCTGCGCCGTCGTCGATTCGGTGATGGACATCGACTACGCCGCCGGGCGCATCACCTATGACGGCGCCGACAGGATCATCGCCCATATCCGGCAGAAGGGCTGGACGCTGGAATGGCTCATCGAGACCCATGTCCATGCCGACCACCTCTCCGCAGCGCCCTATATCCAGTCGAAGCTCGGCGGCAAGCTCGGGATCGGCGAGAACATCGTCATCGTCCAGGACACCTTCGGCAAGGTGTTCAACGAGGGCACCGAGTTCGAGCGCGACGGCAGCCAGTTCGACCGGCTGTTCAAGGACGGCGACAGCTACGCGATCGGCACGATGACGGCCCATGTCATGCATACGCCCGGCCACACGCCGGCCTGCATGACCCATGTCATCGGCGATGCCGCCTTCGTCGGCGACACGCTCTTCATGCCCGACGGGGGCACCGCGCGCGCCGATTTCCCCGGCGGCGACGCGCGCACCCTCTATCGCTCCATCCAGCGCATCCTCGCCCTGCCGGACGAGATGCGGCTGTTCATGTGCCACGATTACGGCCCGAACGACCGCAATATCGAATGGGAGACGACGGTCGGCGAGGAGAAACGCAACAACATCCATGTCGGCCACGGCGCGAGCGAGGACGAGTTCGTGAAGATGCGCGAGGCGCGCGACGCGACGCTCTCCATGCCGCGCCTGATCCTGCCGTCGCTCCAGGTGAACATGCGCGCCGGCCGGCTGCCTCCCGCCGACAAGGACGGCAAGGTGTTCCTGAAGGTGCCCGTCAACACGCTCTGACGGACGCCGCCGGCATGGGCCGGGCATCCCTTTTCCCCCGCATCCGGACGCGGCGACCGGATGCGGGGGCACTGCGAACCCGAGCCGCGCAGGACAGGCATTTCCTCCATGGCCGGACTGAAACGGTTCTTCCCCATGCTCGACTGGGCGGGAGCCTACGACCGCTCCGTGCTCGTCAGCGACCTCGTGGCAGCGGTGATCGTGACCATCATGCTCATCCCGCAGTCGCTGGCCTATGCCATGCTGGCCGGCCTGCCGCCCGAGATCGGGCTTTACGCCTCGATCCTGCCGCTCGTGGCCTATGCCGTCTTCGGCACGAGCCGGACGCTGGCCGTCGGCCCGGTGGCTGTGGTCTCGCTCATGACGGCCTCCGCCGTCGGGCAGATCGCGGCGCAGGGGACGGCCGACTATCTCACCGCCGCCACGGCGCTCGCCCTGCTGTCGGGTGGCATGCTGCTCCTGATGGGGCTGTTCCGGCTCGGCTTTCTCGCCAACTTCCTCAGCCATCCGGTGATCTCCGGCTTCATCAGCGCATCGGGCATCCTCATCGCGTCGAGCCAGCTCAAGCACCTGCTCGGCGTTCCCGTCAGCGGCAAGACGCTGCCGGACATTCTCGGCGGGCTCGGCGCGAACATCGCCGGCACCAATCCGATCACGCTCGCCATCGGCGCGGGCGTGGTGGCGTTCCTCTATTTCGCGCGGCTGCGGCTGAAGGCCGTTCTGAGGAGCATGGGCCTCAATACCCGGCTGGCCGACATCCTGACCAAGGCGGCGCCGATCCTGAGCGTCGCCGTGACCATCCTGCTCGCCACCGTCTTCGATCTCGGCCAGCGCGGCGTCGCGCTCATCGGCGAGATCCCGCAAGGGCTGCCGGTGCCGGGCCTGCCCGTCATCTCGCCCGACCTCCTCGCAACCCTCGCGGTTCCCGCCTTCCTCATCAGCGTGATCGGCTTCGTGGAATCGGTGTCCGTCGCCCAGACGCTCGCCTCCAAGCGCCGCCAGCGCATCGTGCCTGACATGGAGCTCGTCGGCCTCGGCGCGGCCAATATCGCCTCCGGCGTCTCCTCCGGCTATCCGGTGACCGGCGGTTTCGCGCGCTCGGTGGTCAATTTCGACGCCGGCGCGGAAACCCCGGCAGCCGGCGTCTTCACCGCCATCGGCATCGCGCTCGCCACCCTGTTCCTGACACCGCTGCTCGCCAACCTGCCGCAGGCGACCCTTGCCGCGACCATCATCGTGGCGGTGCTCTCGCTCGTCGATGTCCGCGCCATGGCACGCGTCTTCACCTATTCGAAAGCCGACTTCGCGGCCATGGCGGCGACGATCCTGGTGACCCTCGCCTGGGGCGTGGAGCCCGGCGTGGTGGCGGGCGTCGCCCTGTCGCTGCTGATGTATCTCTACCGGACCAGCAAGCCGCATATGGCCGTCGTCGGCCAGGTGCCGGGCACCGAGCACTTCCGCAATGTCAACCGCCACAGCGTGCTCACCGATCCCGCCATCCTGTCAGTGCGCGTCGACGAGAGCCTCTATTTCGCCAACAGCCGCTATCTGGAGGACAGGATCGCCGCGCTCGTCGCCGCGGCCCCGGAGGTCCGACACGTCATCCTGATGTGCTCCGCCGTCAACGCCATCGATGCCAGCGCGCTGGAAAGCCTGGAGGAGATCGACCATCGCCTCGCGGACGCCGGCATCGCCTTCCACCTCTCCGAGGTGAAGGGCCCGGTGATGGACCGGCTGAGGCGGACGGCCTTCCTCAAGGAGTTGTCCGGCCGGGTGTTCCTCAGCCAGTTCGAGGCCGTCGCCGCGCTCAAGGCGGAGCTCGCCGAGGGAGGCCGCTCCGCCGGGGCCTCGCGGAGCCCGGCTGCGGCGTCGACCTGAGCACGCAACCGGTATTCGGGTAAAATATTACCTCAATAGCGATCGAGACCTCTCCCGCCCCGTGCATTGCTGGCGAATTCGGGGGCCGTCACGGTGGCAAAATTGATCGATCTTAAAGTGCAGCCGCAATTTTCCTGATCTGATCGGACGCGGAAGCCGGTCCAGACGAGGCAGAAGCGGAGGCTCCATGGACATGCCAGCGCCCGTTCCGTCCCGATCGCCCCGCCGCGCCCTGCGGCCTTTGCGCACCGCGACCATTGGATCCGTCATGGCCGGCGGCCTCGCCTTGTCACGGAGGGGTCCATGCTATACATGGATTTCAGAAATTACTGAAATTACCGGGATGGCCGTAACCTCATGAATCTCCCGCCACTCATCCAGTCCTTCGTGCTCCATTTCGGGGAGATGGGCAGCCGCTGGGGCATCAACCGCACGGTGGGGCAGATCTATGCGCTGCTCTATGTCTCGTCGGAGCCGTGCTGCGCCGACCAGATCGTCGACGCGCTCGGCATATCGCGCTCCAACGTCTCCATGAGCCTGCGCGAGCTCCAGGCCTGGAACCTCGTGATCCTGAAGCACATTCCCGGCGACCGGCGGGACTTCTTCACCACGCCCGACAATGTCTGGGACATCCTCAGAACGCTCGCGGAAGAGCGCAAGAAGCGCGAGATCGACCCCACCCTGTCCGTCCTGCGCGAGCTCATCATGCAGCAGCCCGGCACCGAGGAGGAGCGCTACGCCCAGTCGCGGCTCGTGGAGATGAACAACTTGATCGAGCAACTGACGAATTGGTATGACGATGTGAAGCGGCTCGATACCGACCGGCTTGCCATGCTGCTCAGCCTCGGCGCGAAGGTGACACGCCTGCTCGACGCCAAGGACCGGATCGTCTCCATGGGCGACAGACGCACGGAGACCGGCAGGACATGACGGCGCTGGACGCGACACTCGGCCGGAACCGCAAGGCCGCCGCAGAGAGCGGCACCGCCGATGCGGCACTGGCCGGCTCCCCATGCAGCCAGACCGCGGCAGCGGGCAGCCGCGCCCTTACCGCGCCCTCCATCGGCCGGACGGCGACCGTCCTGCAGTCGGCGGCCGCCCTGCTCTGGATCCCGCAGGCCGCCCTTCTGAGCCTCGCCGTCGGCCAGATCGCCTCGGGCGCCGCGATGGACCGGGCGCTCCTGCCCGCAGCCGGCATCCTCGTCCTCGGCATCGCCCGGGCCTGGCTGGACCGGGCGGGCATGCAGAGCGCGTTCCGGGCCGCGCGCGGCCAGCTCACCGCCCTGCGCGCCGATGCCGTCGCCGGCCTCGCCCGGCGCTCGCCGCTCGACGCCACGCGCCCCTCATCCGGGCTCGTCGCCGGCACGCTCGCCGAGCAGGCCGAAGCGGTCGTGCCCTACCGCGCGCGCTTCGAACCCCTGCGCCACAAGGCGACCGTCGTGCCGCTCGCCATCCTTGCCTGCGTGCTCGCCTATTCCTGGGCAGCCGCACTGATCCTGCTGGTCGCCGCGCCGCTCATTCCCGTCTTCATGGCGCTGATCGGCTGGCGCGCCAAGGAGGCGAGCGAGAAGCAGCTCGCCGAGATGGGCGACATGAACGCCTTCCTGCTCGACCGGCTGCGCGGCATGGCGACCATCCGGACATTCGACGCGGTCGACCGCACCGCGCGGCATCTGAGAACGACGGCGGAGACCCTGCGCGTGCGCACCATGGCCGTGCTGCGGATCGCCTTCCTGTCGTCTGCGGTCCTCGAACTCTTCGCCGCGCTCGGCGTGGCCATGGTCGCCGTCTATGTCGGCTTCCACCTGCTCGGCCAGCTCGATTTCGGCGCCTGGGGCGGCAAGCTCACCCTCGGCGAGGGCCTGTTCATCCTGCTTCTGGCACCGGCCTTCTTCGAGCCGCTGCGCGACCTCTCCTCGGTCTGGCACGACCGCGCGGCGGGCCAGGCGGCACTCGACGCCATCGCGAAGGTCACCGCGGACGGCCCGGAGATCGCCGGCGGGCTCGACGATGCCCGTCCCGCCCCGGCGGAGGCCGCCGCCCCGGCGGTCCGGATCGAGGATCTGCGCTTCCGCCACAACGGGGCGGCCGCGCCCGTTTTCGACGGACTCGCCCTCGACATCGCGGCGGGCGAGCATGTGGCGCTCATGGCACCGACGGGGTACGGCAAGTCGACGCTTCTGGCCCTGATCGCCGGGCTCGCGGTTCCGGACGCCGGAACGGTCCGCATCGGCGGGACCGCGCTCGACGGCGCGACAGCCGGCGCGCTGCGCGCACGAATGGCCTGGATCGGCCAGGCGCCGCATCTCTTCTCCGGAACGCTCAGCGGCAATGTCGCGCTCGGCCGGCCCGGCATCGGCACGGCGGAAACCGCGAAGGCCTTGCGGACCGCCCGCCTCGACCACCTCGCCGACCGGCGCGGATCCGCCGCGCTCGGCGAGGAGGGGGCCGGGATCTCCGGCGGCGAGGCCCTCAGGCTCGCGGTTGCGCGCGCAGTGGCGAACGCCCGGGCTGGCCTGATCCTCGCCGACGAGCCGACCGCCCATCTCGACCGGGAGACGGCGGACGAGATTTCCGACATGCTTGTCCGGGTCGCCGCGGGCCGCACCCTGATCGTCGCCACGCACGACCCGGTGCTCGCCGCGCGCATGGACCGCACCGTTCTCCTGCCGGATATCGCCGAAGGACGGGAGGGCCGCACATGATCTCCACCCGCCATCTCGGGCCCGTCGCCGCCCTGTTCCGCTCCGCCAACCGGCCCATGCTCGCCGCCGGCGCGGCGATGGCGCTGGCGACCGTCCTGTCCGGCATCGCGCTGCTCGGCCTGTCCGGCTGGTTCATCACCGCCACGGCCATCGCCGGAGCGTCCGTGACCACGGCGCTGGCCTTCGACGTCTTCGCACCGTCCGCCGGCATCAGGTTCCTCGCCCTCACGCGCACCGCCGCGCGCTACGGCGAGCGGCTCACGACCCACGAGGCCACGCTCCGGGTGCTCGCGCAACTGCGCGAACGCCTGTTCCGGGGCTGGGCGCGGGCCGATGCCGCGCGCGAGCTCGCCATACGCCCCTCCCGCCTCCTGTTCCGCCTCACCGTCGATATCGACGCGCTCGATTCGCTCTATCTCCGGGTCGTCGTCCCGGTCTTCGCGGCGCTCGGTGCCGGGCTCGTCACCGCGATCGCGCTCGGGTTCCTCCATCCGGGCCTCGGCGCTGGCGTCGGCCTCCTCCTGCTCGGCGCCGGTCTCGGCATTCCCGCGCTCGCGGCGCGCCGGGCGGAAAAGGCGGCACGGCGGCGCGCCCATGCGCTGGAGGTGCTGAGGGCCCGTAGCATCGATCTGATGCGCGGCCAGACCGATCTCGCAATGGCGAACCGGCTCGGCGCCCAGGCCGCAGGGATCGCCGCTGCCGACGGCCGCCTGTCGGAGGCCGACATCGCCCTCAACCGGATCGAGACCGATGTCAGCTTCGCGCTCGCCACGGTGAGCGCAGTGCTGCTCGCCGGCATTCTCCTCGCCGTCGCCGCACTGGCCGAGGCCGGCACCATCGGCGCGCCGTCGGCCGCCTTCGCCCTGCTGGTGGGGCTGGCCTGTCTGGAGCCTTTCACGGGACTGCGCCGCGGGGCGGTCGAGTTCGGCCGCACCCTGCTCGCCGCCCGCCGGCTCGGCCCGAGGCTTGGCGAGACGCCGGACACCGTGCCCGCATTCCCGGATCCGGCGCCGGATCGCAGCGTGGAGGTCGACGGCCTGATCGCCGGCTATCCGGGCGCCCGGCGCCCCGTCCTCGACGGCCTCTCCCTCGCGATCCGCCCCGGCGAGCATGTCGCCGTGATCGGGGAGAGCGGCGCGGGCAAGTCGACGCTGCTCGCCGTGCTGGCCGGAGAGCTTGCGCCCGCCGGCGGCCATGTGGCGATGGCACCCGCGACGCTTCTGACCCAGCGCTCGGAACTCTTCCGCGACAGCCTGCGCGGCAATCTGGCGCTCGCGCGCGCCGGCGCGGACGACGACGACATGCACCGCGCGCTCCAGGCCGCGGGGCTCGACCGGTTCGTCGCCACGCTCCCCGACGGTCTCGACACACCGCTCGGCGAGGGCGGCACCGGCCTGTCGGGCGGCCAATCGCGGCGGCTGGCTCTGGCCCGCTTCCTGCTGCGCGACACCCCCGTCTGGCTGCTCGACGAGCCGACGGAGGGCCTCGACGGGGCGACCGCGCGCGACGTGCTCGCCCGCATCGCGGCCCGCTCGCGCGACCGCGCGCTCGTCGTCGCCACCCATATCCGCCGCGAGGCGGCGCTGGCCGACCGGCTCATCCGTTTGGAGGAAGGCCGCATCGTCGCCGACATCGCCCGCGGCAGTGCCGAGTACGACCACGCGCTCGAGGGCCTGCGGCCCGACTGAGCGCGATTTTCAACCCAGGGCACCCAAAAGGCATCGGCCTGATGGATGCCTGCCACAGCAAAGAGGACCGGAGCGCCGGATGACACCATGGAACTCGACATTGTAGACCTCTCACGACTGCAATTCGCGATTACCGCGCTCTATCACTTCCTGTTCGTGCCGCTCACCCTCGGCCTGTCCGTCCTGCTGGCCATCATGGAGACCGTCTATGTGATGACGGGCCGGACCATCTGGCGGCAGATGACCAAGTTCTGGGGCACGCTGTTCGGCATCAACTTCGTGCTCGGGGTCGCCACCGGCATCGTCATGGAGTTCCAGTTCGGCATGAACTGGAGCTATTACAGCCACTATGTGGGCGACATCTTCGGGGCGCCGCTGGCCATCGAGGGCCTGATGGCCTTCTTCCTGGAGGCGACCTTCGTCGGCCTGTTCTTCTTCGGCTGGGACAAGCTGTCGAGGATCGGGCACCTGGCGACGACCTGGGCGGTGGCCATCGGCTCCAATCTCTCCGCCCTGTGGATCCTGATCGCCAATGGCTGGATGCAGAACCCGGTCGGCTCGAGCTTCAATCCGCAGACCATGCGGATGGAGGTGACCGACTTTTTCGCCGTCCTGTTCAATCCGGTCGCCCAGGCGAAGTTCGTGCACACCGTGTCGGCGGGTTATGTCACCGCCTCCATCTTCGTGCTCGGCGTTTCCGCCTGGTACCTGCTCAAGGGCCGCCACCAGATGCTCGCCCGGCGCTCCATGACGGTCGCGGCCTCCTTCGGGCTCGCCGCGTCGCTGTCGGTCGTCGTGCTCGGCGACGAGAGCGGCTATCTGACCACCGAGCACCAGAAGATGAAGCTCGCCGCCATCGAGGCCATGTGGAAGACGGAACCCGCACCGGCGGCCTTCACCGCCTTCGGCTTTCCCGACCAGGAGGAGCGCACGACCCACTACGCCGTCCACATCCCCTGGGTCATGGGCCTGATCGGCACCCGCTCGCTGACCACCCAGATCGAGGGCATCGAGGACCTCGTGGCACGGGCGGAAACCCATATCAGGAACGGGATCGTGGCCTATGACGCGCTCCAGAAGATCCGCGCGGCCGGCAGCGACGACGCCATTCCCGCCGATGTCCGCACCGCGTTCGAGGACAATGGGCGCGAGCTCGGCTACGCCCTTCTCCTGAAGCGCTATGTGGACGACCCGAGACAGGCGACCGAGGCGCAGATCAACGAGGCGGCCTGGGACACGGTGCCCTATGTGCCGGTGCTGTTCTGGTCGTTCCGGCTCATGGTCGGCCTCGGCTTCTATTTCATCGCGCTGACCGCGGTCTTCTTCTACCTGTCCTCCAGGCGGCGGCTCGACCGGTATCCGGGCCTCCTGAGACTGGCGGTCCTGTCGATCCCGCTGCCCTGGATCGCGGCGGAACTCGGCTGGGTGGTGGCCGAATTCGGACGCCAGCCCTGGATCATCGAGGGCATCCTGCCGACGGCGGCCGCCGTGTCCGATCTCGGCGCGGCGACAGTGCTCGCCACCATTCTCGGCTTCGCGGCGATCTACACGGTGCTGTTCATCGTGGAGATGTCGCTGATGATCGCCGCGATCCGCAAGGGGCCGGAGCCCGACCACGAGCCGGAAACTCCCATCGCTCCCGCCCAACTCGTTTCAGCGGAGTGACGACCCATGATTCTCCACGATCTCATCGACTACGATACCCTCCGCGTCATCTGGTGGCTGCTGCTCGGCGTCCTGCTGATCGGCTTCGCCGTGATGGACGGTTTCGATCTCGGCACGGCCACCCTTCTGCCCTTCGTCGCGAAGGACGATGTGGAGCGGCGTGTCGTCATCAACACGGTCGGCCCGGTCTGGGAAGGAAACCAGGTGTGGCTGATCCTTGGCGGCGGAGCGATCTTCGCCGCCTGGCCGCCGCTCTACGCGGTCTCCTTCTCCGGCTTCTACCTGGCGATGTTCGCGATCCTGTTCGCGCTCATCCTGCGCCCGGTCGGCTTCAAGTACCGCTCCAAGCGCGACAGCGCGAGATGGCGCAGCGGCTGGGACTGGGCGCTGTTCATCGGCGGCTTCGTGCCCGCACTGATCCTCGGCGTGGCGGTCGGCAACGTCCTGCAGGGCGTGCCCTTCCAGTTCACGCCGGAGCTGCGCATCGTCTATGAGGGGTCGACGCTGTTCGAGCTGCTCAACCCCTTCGCCCTGCTGTGCGGCCTCCTGTCGGTCGCCATGCTCGTCATGCATGGCGCGAGCTGGGTGCTGCTCAAGACCGACGGCGCGGTCGCCGAGCGCACGCGCCGCTACGGCAGCATGGCGGCGCTGGCGACCATCGTGCTGTTCGCGCTGGGCGGCCTGTGGCTGTCGGCGGGCATAGAGGGCTACCGCATCACCAGCGAGGTCGCCACCGGCGGGCCGTCCAACCCGCTGGCCAAGACGGTCGAGCAGGGCGCGGGGATATGGCTTGCCAATTACGGCACCCATCCGTGGATGATGCTCGCGCCGGTCCTCGGCTTTGCCGGCGCGGCGGGCGCCTTCCTCTTCCAGCGCGCGCGCTGGGAGGTGACGGCCCTGCTCGCCAGCTCGGCGGCGGTGTTCGGCATCGTCTCCACCGTCGGGGTGTCGATGTTCCCGTTCATCCTGCCCTCCTCGCTCAGCCCGGAATCGAGCCTGACCGTGTGGGATGCCTCCTCCAGCCATCTCACCCTGTTCATCATGCTCGTCGTCACGGGAATCTTCGTGCCGCTGATCGTGGCCTATACGAGCTGGGTCTATGCGGTGCTGTGGGGCAAGGTCGACGAGAAGGCCATCCGCGACGATTCCGGACACGCCTACTGAACCGAAAGGAGATATCTCATGTGGTATTTCGCATGGATGCTCGGCCTGCCGCTCGCCGCGGCCTTCGCCGTGCTGAACGCCATGTGGTACGAGCTCATGGCCGACGAGGTCAGGGCGCGCCACGCCTCCGCGCCGTCGCCTGCAAGCCAGGCCGGCAAGGAACTGGGCTGACGCGCCCGCCGCTTCGTTGCCTGCGGGCCTCGCCGCCGCGTGTCAGGCCCGCAGGTAACCGTATGCGTCTGTCAGGTTGGAGCGGACGAAATCCTCCATCCGCCGGATCATCTCCGGAGGGAAACTCTCCAGATAGCCGCCGACCTTGCCCGACCGGACCTTGAAGCTGTCGGGATTGCCGGGGTCCCTCGGGCGCAGCCGGCTGCTCTTGTAGTAGCCGGATGCCTCCTTCTCCTTGAGCTGTTCGAAGGCGGTGAACGCGACAGCCTCGCGAAGCTCGTCCTCGGATGCCTCCAAGCCCAGAAAGCTCATGAGGCGGCCCAGCGTCTCGACGGGCCTGGCGTGGAAGTCCTCGTAGCGCAGCAAGAGGAAACGGTCGATGGACTGGCGGGCCTGGTGCCAGGCATTCAGGAAGGACACGATGGAGGCCAGCCCGCCATTGGGCTTCCAGACGAAGTCGTCGAGCTCGTGGCCGTATGAGAAATGATGCCCCCTGAACCTGGCGTGGTAATAGCGCGACACCACAACATCGAGCGGGTTCCTCGCCAGGAAGACGGTCTTCTTCGAAGCGTATCTCGTCCTGTCGTAGCCAAGCTCCTCCGGCTTGCGCGAGGCGTCGCCGTCATGGGTGAAGAGGATCCTCGGGATCTCCGCATTCCTGCGGTGAAAGTCGTCGAATTCGAGGAGGAGGCCGTCGGGCAGGCCGTAGCGCCGCTGATAGACCCTGGAGATCATGGCGCGCACCCAGGTGCGCCCGCTTTTGGGATAGGACACGAACACCGCGTCCGCCCTCATGAACCGCCACGCCTCGCGCACCGCACGCACCCCCTCGCGTCCGAACCGGTTGGGGCGGATCCTGAAACGGGGTCCGCGGTCGAACCATGTCGGCAACCGGTCGTCGGTGAGGGTCTCGTTCGTCATCGATCTGGGTCCTGGCGGAATGGGGGTGAAACCGGCATCCGCGGGCCCGCGTCCCAGGGGACGCCGATGCCCGCGGATGCAACAACCGCTTTCCGCTTAAACCCCG
>Ga0207847_100130_pt1 | contig 47518 bp, 46 predicted proteins | sample TtaePargueraPR_8_FD_187736 | JGI IMG/M metagenome (GOLD analysis project Ga0207847, IMG submission 187736) | Aerobic enrichment media microbial communities from Bioluminiscent Bay, La Parguera, Puerto Rico - Tt and E1 (SPAdes) | ecosystem: Environmental > Aquatic > Marine > Unclassified ... | reverse complement strand
CGGGCTCAGCACGAGGACGTAGCGCGACGCTCCCGCTCATCCGCGGGCTCGAAGCCCCAGGGATATACGAGCTGTCGCGCTCGACTTCAGAGGGATAGCCCTCATGTCTCATGGAGATACAAGGGATTGGGGACTGGGGCTGGGGGCTGGGGGCTGGGGGCTGGGGGATGGGGGATGGGGGATGGGGGATGGGGGGCGATCAGGCTTGGGTTGCTGGCTTGCCCGATGGGGCCCTGTCAGGCAGCATGGTGGCGACCGGCGGCTTCGGTTCGGTCAGGAGGTGGGATTCCCGCGATCGGAGGATGTGCTGTGACGGAAGCGAGCAAGAGGCCTGACGTGCAGCACGACACGGACGCCCACCGCTTCGAGGTCCGGACCGAGGCCGGCACCGCGTTCCTCGCCTACAACCTCGCCGCGGGCCTGATCGTCTTCACGCACACCGAGGTGCCGGAGGCGATGGAGGGTCAGGGCATCGGCGGCGCCCTCGCCAGGGCAGGCATGGAGTACGCGCGAGCGGAGGGCAGGAAGGTGGTCCCCATCTGCCCCTTCGTCGCAGCCTGGCTGCGACGCCATCCCGAACACGCCGACCTCATCCGCCGCCCCGCCCAGCCCCCCCCGCAGGACTAACCTCGCCCGCGCGCCGGCCTGACGCTCACGCCGCGAACGCGCTTACACCGTGACGGCAGTGACGGCAGTGACGGCAGTGACGGCAGTGTCGGCAGTTGCCGCAGTTGCCGCAGTTGCCGTCGTTGCCGCAGTTGCAGCAGTTGCCGCAGCTGCCGCAGTTCCCGCCGTTCACCCCCTCACACGCACCACCCCCTCCTGCGCAACGGACGCGACGAGCGTCCCGTCGCGGGAGAAGACGCTGCCGCGCGAGAAGCCGCGGCCGCCGGTCAGCGCCGGACTGTCCATCGCATACAGCAGCCACTGGTCCACGCGGCAGGGGCGGTGGAACCAGAGCGAGTGGTCCAGCGTGGCCGCCATGACGGAAGGATCGCGGAAGGTCAGCCCGTGTGGTTGCAGCGAGGCGCCCAGCAGACCGTAGTCGGACGCGTAGGCCAGCACGGCCTGGTGGTGCAGCGGATCGTCCGACATGTCGCCGACCGTGCGGAACCACACGTGTCGCACCGGCTCGCGCGGGGCCGGATCGAACGGGTCCAGCGGCTGCACGGGGCGGAAATCGATCGGCCGGTCCTGCGTCATCACGTCGCGCAGTCGCTCCGGGATGCGGTCCGCCATGCCGCGGATCTGCGTCAGCTCCGATTCCAGCTCCTCCGGCGGCGGCACGTCCGGCATCTCCGCCTGATGCGACAGCCCCTCCTCCGGCACCTGGAACGACGCCGACATGTTGAAGATCGCCCGGCCGTGCTGGATTGCCGTGACCCGCCGCGTCGTGAAGCTGCGGCCGTCCCGCAGCCGGTCCACGAAGTAGACCACCGGCACCTCCAGGTCGCCCGGCAGGATGAAATAGCCGTGCATCGAGTGCGCGACGCGCTCGTCGTCGATCGTGCGCCGCGCCGCCACCAGCGACTGCGCCAGCACCTGCCCGCCGAAGATGCGGCTGGTGCCGATGTCCCGGTTCTGGCCCCGGTAGATGTTGTGTTCGATCGGCTCCAGCTCCATCAGCCGGACCAGATCCTCGATCGTGTAGCTCATCGCGCTCCCGTCGCGTGCCCCCTCCATCGTCCGAGCCGGCAAGATGCCCCGCGCCCGCGCATCGAGAAAGGCCGCCGCCCTTGACGCCACCTGACGCCGCGTGCTAAATAAACAGCACGATGCTAAAAAACCTGCACGGGGCGCGGACATGAAGACGGCGATCGGGATCGGGATCGGCATGGTGGCGGCCATCAGCGCGCTGGTGGCGCCGGGCGACCACGCGGAAATGACCTACCAGAGCTACACGGGAGTCGCATCGGCCGCGGTGCGGCCTGGGGACGGCGATCCTGCGCGGGCGCGCGCGCTGCTGGAGGCCGCGCGCGGGGCGCCACCGGCCATGTGCGGCCTGGCGGAGCGGGCGCTGGAGCAGAGCGGCTGGGGCGGCCGCGGCGTTCCGGCCACCGCCTCCCCCGTCTCCGCGTGGGCGCTGGAGTCGCGGCCCGCCGGCGCGGCCGTGGCCGTGCTGCTGGAGGGGCTGGCGAGTGGTGATGCGTGCATGTCGTCACTGTCGGCGCGTCTGCTCGCGCGTTCCCGGGACGCCGCGGCACTGCGCGGCCTCGCTGCGGCGCTGGAGGCTACGGCGCCGGCCACTCGGGCCGCGGCTGCCGTGGGCCTGGGATTGAGCGAGGCCGAGCAGGCGTTGCAGCACCTGCTGGCGGCGCTGCGCGACGATGTCCCCGCGGTGCGCGCGGCCGTGGCGTGGGGGCTGGGCGAGCTGGAGGACCCGCGCGCGATCGAGGCGCTGGTCCGCCTGCTGCGCGATGATCCCGACGAGTCGGTGCGCGCCGAGGCGGCGCGCGCGTTGGGCGAGATCGAGAGCCGCCGCGCGATCCCCGCGCTCGGCGAGGCGCTGCGGGAGGACCGCTCGACGCGGGTGCGGGCGACGGCCGCGTGGGCGCTGGGCCAGATCGAGGAAGAGGAGGCCGTGCCGGTGCTGGCCCGCGGGCTGGAAGACGGCGAGGAGTCGGTGCGCGAGCAGTCGGCGTGGGCGCTGGGCGAGATCGAAGCGGCGTCGGCAGTGGAGCCGCTGGCCCGCGTGCTGGAGCGTGACCGCTCGGCGCGCGTGCGGGCGACCGCCGTCTGGGCGCTGGGTGAAATCGAGTCGGGCACGGCCGTGGACGCGCTGTCCCGGGTACTGCGTGATGACGGAAGCGCCGAGCTCAGGCGCTCGGCCGCGTGGTCGCTCGGCGAGATCGAGGCGGCCTCCGCGGTGGAGCCGCTGGCCGCTGCGCTGCGCGACGACGACGCCGAGGTGCGGCGCATGTCCGCCTGGGCGATCGGCTCGATCGAACCGCGCCAGGCGCCGCGTGCGCTGCTGGCCGCGCTCGAGGATCCGAACCCGCGCGTGCAGGAGATGGCGATCTGGGCCGTCGGCCAGACGGAGGACCGCGCCGCGGTCGCCGCGCTGACGCCGCTGCTCCGCTCGGACGACGCGCAGCTCCGGCGCGCGGCGCTGTGGGCGCTGGCGCGGATGGACGCGCCGGAGGCGCACGAGGGGCTGCGCGCCCTGCTGGAGGATGCGGATCCGGAGGTGCGCCGGGGCGCCGCGCGCGCGTTGGTCGGCCACGGTGTGGACCCCTGGCCCATGCCGATGCCACGGCCGATGCCACGCCCCACTCCCTGATCGGGGCGGGTCGGGACTATCTTTTGCACTCGACCGCCCCGGTTCCCGGGCAGTCGCACTCCTGCAGAAGGTAGTCCTCGATGCGTCACGATCGGCGCGCCTCGTTGTTCGTTCTGATGGTGCCCCTGGTGGTCGGCTGTGCGGCGGATCTGCCGGCCGACGATCGGCTTGCCATGGTCGCGGATTCGCTCCAGGAGGTGGAAGCGGCGGCGGAGCAGCCGCCGGCGCCCTCTCCCGAAGAGCTGGAGCGCGAACGCATCGAGGCCTGCGTGGACGCGCTGCACGCGCAGTTCGTCGACCCCGCGGATTCGCTGGCCGGCGACAGCGCGGCGGGCAAGACCGACGCGGTGCCCGATTCGGTGCGCCGGGCGCTGCAGGCCAGGCGCTGGCCGACGGGTGAGGACCCCGAGCGGGCCAAGCGCTACGGCTGGCCCGTGGTCGAGCCATTGCCTGCGCCGGGTGCGGTGCTGCCCTGCGAGCGGATCGTGGCGTACTACGGCAACCCGCTGTCCCGACGCATGGGCGTCCTCGGCGAGTACGACCCCGAGGAGATGCTGGCGCGGCTGGACCGTGCGGTGGCCGAGTGGGAAGCCGCGGATCCGCGGGTGCCGGTGCGGCCGGCGCTGCACCTGGTGACGCTGGTCGCGCAGGCCGACCCGGGCCGCAACGGGCTGTACCGCCTGTGGATGACCGACAGCCTGGTGGAGACCGTCTATGGCTGGGCGCAGTCGCGGGACGCGCTGCTCTTCCTGGACCTGCAGGTCGGTCTCAGCACCGTGCAGGCGGAGCTGCCGCGGCTGGCGCGATTCCTCCAGCGGCCGGACGTGCACGTCGGCCTGGACCCCGAGTTCGCCATGAAGGGCGGAGCCGAGCCGGGCCACCGCATCGGCTCGATGGACGCGGCCGAGATCAACTGGGCGATCGACTTCCTGGCCGACATCGTGAACGATCACGGCCTGCCGCCCAAGGTGCTGGTCGTGCACCGCTTTACGCGCGGCATGCTCACCAACGCCTCCGAAATCCGGCTGCGTCCCGAGGTCCAGGTCGTGATCGACATGGACGGCTGGGGGCAGGCGCGCCTCAAGCGGTCGACCTACCACAGCTTCATCGTGCCGGAGCCGGTGCAGTTCACCGGCTTCAAGATCTTCTACCACAACGATGTGCGTGAGCCGGGCTGGACACTGATGACGCCGGAGGAAGTGCTGCGCCTGCGGCCGCAGCCGCTCTACATCCAGTACCAGTAGGGCGCCGCGCCGCGCCCGCTGCCTCGCACGCCTCCTGCATCCGGCCCCCGCGCGGAGCCGACCGCTGTCGTCGGGACCCGCCGCGCGTCTGTCGACGCGCGTGGCAACGCAATCCAGGAGAGTGCGAGATGATGCACAGGATGCACACGATTCGCTTCGCCGCCGCTGTGGCCGTGCTGTTCACCACCACCGCGTGCGAGGCCGGTGAGGACGTCGAGGACGCGGAGCTGGACGGCACGGACGCACCCATCGCCAGCGAGCCGGTCGACATCCGTCAGCCCAGCGCCGCCACACCCCTGATGAGTTCCCGGTTCGAGGCCGGGCCGGCCGCCACAGGCGACGTGAGCGGCACCGCCCAGGTCTTCGCCGGCAATGTCCAGGGCGGCATGACCTCCGCCACCGCGACGAGCCCGGCCGGTACCGGCGCCACTGCGACCAGCCCGGCGGGCACCGGCGCGACCGCGACGAGCCCGGCCGGTGCCGGCACCAGCCCGGGCGACCCCGGGCAGGGCGGCTTCAGCGTGGTGGTGGACGTGCGCGGCCTCTCCGAGGGCGAGCACGCGTGGCACATCCACTCGGGCCCGTGCGGGGAGCAGGCCCCGGTGGTCGCGCCCATGACCGCGACCGCCGACCGTGAGGGCGTGGACGGTCCGCTCATGACCGGCGCCGGCGGCATGGCGAGCGACACGGCATTCGTGCCTGACTCGGTGCTGGCGCTGTCGGCGCTGCGAGCGTCGCCGCACAGCCTGCACGTGCACCAGCGCGGCGGCGTGGACCACGGCCCGACCGTGGCATGCGCTACGCTCGGTAGCGACACGGGCGGCGCCCGCGCGAACGCGCCGGCCGCACCCACGGGCCGCTGACCGCAGGACCGTGACTCGCGTCCGGCCCGGCAACGCCGGGTCGGGCGTCGTCCGGTCTCGACTCCATGCCGCACCGGTCCGGGCGCACCGGTCTGCCGCGCTACCATTCGCGCAGCCGCACACGCATTGGGCCCTACCTGCTGCACGCGCTGCACGCCGGCGAGGGCCCGCCCGTCGTGCTGGTGCACGGCCTGGCCGGGTCACACCGCTGGTGGCGATCCACCCTGCCCGCGCTGACTCCGCACTTCCGCGTCAGCGTGCCGGAACTGGTGGGCTTCGGCGCCAGCCGACCCGTCCTGCGCCAGCCGGACATGGAAGCCATGTCCCGGCTCCTCGTCGACTGGATGGACGCGGTCGACATCGCATCGGCCCACCTGGTCGGTCACTCCATGGGCGCGCAGGTGGCGCTGCACGTCGCGGCCGACGCGCCGGACCGCGTGGACCGGCTGGTGCTGGCGGCGCCCGCCGGCATGCCGCGCGAGTTCTCGCCCACCGCCCTCGCCCGTTTCGCCGCCGAGATCGCGCCGCCGCGCGCATGGGGCGACCCTCTGTTCCTGCCCACGATCGCGCGCGATGCGCTGCGCGCCGGACCGCGCACCTTGTGGAGCGCCGCCCGCCACATCCTGACGGACGACGTGCGGCCGCTCCTGCCCTCCGTGCGCAGCCGCACGCTGGTGGTGTATGGCGCCCTCGACCCGCTGATCCCGGAGGCGCACGCGCGCGCTATCGCGGACGCCATTGCCGACGCGCGCTTCGCACGGCTGCCGCTCGCGGCGCACAACCCGATGCTGGATCGGCCGGCGGAGTTCAACCGCCTGCTCGTCGAGTTCCTCCAGGGCAGCGATGACTGAGCGCTGGACCGAGGTGCAGGGGAGGGCGGTCCGCTGGCTCGAGGCCGGTGACCCGCTGGAGGACCGGGCTCCCCTCGTCATCGTGCCCGGCCTCGGCCTGTCCGCCGACTTCTATCGCCGCAACCTGGAACCGCTCTCCACCGGCGGACACGTGATCGCGCTCGACCCGCCCGGGTTCGGACGCAGCGATCGCATCTCCGCGACCGGTCTGTCCATGCCCGCCGCCGCCGAATGGCTGAACGCCTTCGCCACGTCCATCGACCTGCCCGCCGCCATCTGGATCGGGCACTCCGTGAGCTGTCAGGCGCTCATCGAGCTGGCCGCGCACCGGCCCCAGCGCGTGCGTGCGCTCGTCCTCGCCGCCCCCGCCGGCGCCGGGCCGCGCTGGTGGCGCGCGCCCGGACAGATCGTCGCACTCGCTGCCGCGGCGTTCGTCGAGCCGCCCGCGCTGCTGCTCGCGCTGAGTCGCGACTACCTGCGCGCCAACCCGCTCCGCTACGTCGGAACCTGGCTGCGCGCGGCGGGCCATCCCACCGTCCAGGTGGCCCGCCGCGTGGACTCGCCCGTGCTGCTCGTGGGCGGCGCGCGCGATCCCGTGGCGCGCCTGCGCCACCTCCAGCGACTGGCCACCGCGCTGCCGAACGTGCGCACGGAGCGCCTGCCCTCGGGTGCCCACGGCCTCCCCTTCGACGACGCCGAGGCGTTCAACGGCCTCGTCCGCGGCTTCGTCGACTCGCTGCCGCCCCGGATCGGGGACATTTCCCGACACGCGTAGCGGGCTCGACCCGATAGGGCGCGCACCCGGCCCCTCCCCATCTTCGTGCAGCCCGGCGGCCGCGCGTGCGGCCGTCGCCCGCGCCCCCGCGCCGCTGCGTATCACCACCGTTGACGCGCGCCGCGTGGCCGCGCATCCTACCTGACGAGTGAGTCAGGTTTCAGGTGGACGCCCGGGAGATACACGCCATGCGACGTGCCGTCGTGACGGGAACAGGGCTGTACGCGCCGGGACGCGCGATCCCGAACGCGGAGTTCAACGACCGCTACGGCATCGACGTCGACACGTTCCTGCGCGAGAATCGGAACATCCGCGAGCGGCATTTCATGGCCGCGGACCAGGCGACGTCGGATCTGATCGTGCCCGCTGCGCGGGACGCGCTGGCCGAGGCGGGGCTGGAAGCCGCGGACCTGGACCTGATCGTCGTCGCGACCGACACGCCGGACTACGTGTCGCCGTCCACCGCGGCCGTCGTGCAGCACAAGCTCGGCGCGAGCAACGCCGGCACGTTCGACGTGAACACGGCCTGCGCCGGCTTCGTCACGATCACGGACATGGCGTGGAAGTACATCGCTGCCGACCCCGGCTACACGCACATCCTGGTGGTGGGCGCGTACGGCATGAGCAAGTACCTGGACTGGGACGACCACAAGCTGGCGACGCTGTTCGCGGACGGCGCGGGCGCCGCGGTGATCAGCGCGGCCGAGGGGGACGGCGCGGGCGGCGTGCTGTCCTCGACGCTGTACGCCGAGGGCTCGTTCCACGATTACATGGGCATCTATGCGGGTGGCACGGCGCAGCCGATCTCCGCGGAGGCGCTGGAGCGGAAGGACCACCTGCTCAGGTTCGTGAAGAAGTTCCCGGCCGAGACCAACCCGACGCACTGGCCGCGGCTGATCCGTCAGGTGCTCGAGCGCATCGATCGTGAGCCGGCGGAGGTGGACCGCTTCTTCTTCACGCAGATCAACATCCGCAGCATCGAGCAGACGCTGGACATCCTGGGCGTGCCGCACGATCGCTCGCACAACGTGATGGACCGGTTTGCCTACACGGGCAGCGCGTGCATCCCGATGGCGATGGCGGACGCGGTCGACCGGCGCGTTCTGAAGCAGGGCGACCTGGTGGTGCTGATGGGTTCGGGCGGCGGCATGGCGATGGCCGCCCTGGCCATGGAATGGGGCTGGGACACGTGAGCGACCCGCTCTGGTCCTGGCTGCTGATCGGCCTGTACGTGCTGGTCGTCGCGGGCATCGCCTGGCGGGCGCGCCGCGCGTCCAGCATGGAGTCGTACTCGGTCGGTTCGCGCACGGTGAGCCCGGTGGCGGTGGGCATGTCGCTGGCCGCGAGCCTGACCAGCGCCGCGACGTTCGTGATCAACCCCGGCCTGATCTACCTGTACGGCTGGGCGGGCGTGCTCGGCTACGCGGTGGCCGCGCCGCTGGGCATCTTCCTCGGCCTGATCGTCTTTTCCAAGAGCTTCCGTCGCATCGGCGACCGCACACGCGTGCTGACGGTGCCGCAGTGGATCGGCGACCGCTTCGGCGATCGGCGGCTGGCGCTGTGGTTCAGCGTACTGTCGCTGCTACAGGTGTCGTTCCTGGTGCTGATCGTGGTGGGGCTGACGGTGGTGCTGACGCAGGCGCTGGCGATCCCGTCCTGGCTGGCGCTGGGCGGCATCGTGGTCTTCACCTTCGCCTACATCCTGCTGGGCGGCGCGGGCACGCACGTGCTGACCAACACCATGCAGGCCGGCATCATGATCGTGGTCGCGCTCATGTTCCTCGCCTCCGGGCTGCAGTACTTCACGGAGGGTGTGGGCGGCTTCTTCGATCGGCTGGCCGGCGTCGGCCCGCACTTCGCCGACGCCACCAATCCGGACAGCCTGCTGTTCCGCGACCTGTTCGAGGTGCTGGTCGCCAACTTCGTGGTCGGTGTCGCGATCATCCTGCAGCCGCACGTCATCTCGAAGTCGCTGTACCTGCGCGACGAGCGGGACGTGAACACGTACCTGACCACCGCCGTGGTGGTCGCGTCGCTGTTCTTCGCCGTGCTGGTGACGGGGCTGTTCGCGCGGCTGTCGCTGTCGGGGCAGGTGCTGCCGCCGGACGTGGTCATGGCCACGTACATGGTCAGCGAGTTCAGCTCGTTCGCGCGCGCGGTGGTGGTTCTGGGTCTGCTCGCCGCGGGCTTCTCCACGCTGGAGGGCATCCTGGTCGCGCTGTCGTCCATCTTCGCCAACGACTTCCTGCGGGTGGCGATGGGCGGCGGGCGGCGCGACAGCGCGGAGTGGAAGGCGCGCTCCCTGGTCTACGCGCGCTGGTTCCTGGTCGCGCTGGCGCCGGTCACGGTCGCACTCAGCTGGAAGCAGCTGGTGGATCCGTCGCTGTCGGTGGCCATCTTCGCGCAGAACGGCGTCTACGGCCTCTTCGCGGCGACGTTCGTGCCGATCCTGCTCGGCGTGTTCACGCGCAGCACGGCCAGGGGCTGGATGCTGGCCGCGTCCGCCACCGCGCTGGTCGTGCACTTCGGCATGTACTATGGGGAGATCACGCTCTACCACAACAACCCGGCCGTGCCGGCGACCTGCGCGATCGGCGCGTCGCTGGTGGTCGGACTGCTCGGCCTCGCGCTCGGCCCGCGCGAGCACGAGCGGCTGGGCACGGGCGAAGCGGGTTCCGCTCCGCGCGCAGCGGGGGCCCCGGCCGCACCGGTACAGCCGCGCGTGGCGGCGGGCGCGCCGCGCGCCGCCGGAGAGGGGGCGTCGTGAGCGTCGAGCCGCGGCTGGACTGGTTCGAGCGCTGGGCGCTCTACTCGCCGGACGCCGTCGCGCTGCAGGACGACGCCAGCGGGCGCGCATACACCTACGCCGAGGCGCGCCGCCTGATCGACCGCGCCGCGCACATGCTCCGGGACGAACTCGGCGTCGGCCCGCGCGACCGCGTTGCCGTGCTGGCCACGAACGAGCCGGAGTACGTGTTCCTGCTCTTCGCCTGCCAGAAGCTGGGCGCGATCCTGCTGCCGCTGAACTGGCGGCTGGCCCCGCGCGAACTGTCGTGGATCCTGGGCGACGCCTCGCCGTCGCTGCTCATCCATCAGCGGCAGTACGACGACGTGATCGCCGCGCTGGAGCCTGACGTGGTGCCGCGGCGGCGCCTGCCGTTCGATGGCCCGGACGGGCTGATCGAGCGGCTGCTGGACGAGGCGCGTGACACGCGGCCGGTCGAGGTCGCCGGCGAGTTCGACTCGCCCTGCATGATCCTCTACACCTCCGGCACCACGGGCCGGCCGAAGGGCGCGCTGATCACCAACCGCATGGTGTTCTGGAACAGCGTGAACACATCGCTGCGCCTGAACCTGGTGCAGAGCGACGTGACGCTGACCTATACGCCGTTCTTCCACACGGGCGGCTGGCACGTGCTGACCACGCCGTTCCTGCACCGCGGAGCGCGGCTGATCCTGCTGCCGAAGTTCGATGCCGACCGCATCCTGGAACTGGTCGCGGAAGAAGGCGTGACCATCCTGTTCGGCCTGCCGACCATCATGGAAATGCTGCGGCAGTCGCCGGCGTTCGAGGCGACCGACTTCTCACGCGTGCGCTACGCCATCGTGGGCGGCGAGCCGATGTCGCTCGAGCTGATCCGGGAGTGGCACGCGCGCGGCGTGCCGATCCGTCAGGGCTACGGGCTCACCGAGTTCGGCCCCAACGTCTTCTCGCTGAACGAGGAGCACGCCGAGCGGAAGATCGGCTCGATCGGCTTCCCCAACTTCTACATCGACGCGCGCGTGGTGGACGACGCCGACCGCGACGTGCCGACCGGGGAGGTCGGCGAGCTGGTGCTGCGCGGTCCCGTATGCACGCCCGGCTACTGGCAGAACCCGCAGGCCAGCGCGAAGGCCATCCGCGACGGCTGGTTCCACACCGGCGATCTCGTGAAGCGGGACGACGAGGGCTTCTTCTACGTGGTCGACCGCAAGAAGGACATGTACAAGAGCGGCGGCGAGAACGTCTACCCGGTCGAGGTCGAGCACTTCCTGCGCACGCACCCCAAGGTGCGCGACGTCGCGATCGTCGGCGTCGCGGACGCGAAGTGGGGCGAGGTCGGTCGGGCGTACGTGGTGCTGGAGCCGGGGCAGTCGATGGACACGGCGGAGCTGCTCGAGTTCTGCGCCGGTCAGCTGGCCAGGTACAAGACGCCGAAGCAGGTGGAGTTCATCGACGAACTGCCGCGTGGCGACAGCGGCAAGGTCCAGAAGAAGCTGCTGCGCGAGCGCGCGGCGGCCACGGGAGGATGAGCATGCACCGCATGAACGGCCTGACCATCCACGACGTGGAGGTCGGCACCAGCGCCGAGTTCACCAAGACCATCTCGGAAAGCGACGTCTACGGTTTTGCCGGCATCACCGGCGACTTCAACCCGGTTCACGTGGACGCGGTCGCGGCCGAGTCCTCCATGTTCGGCCGACGCATCGCGCACGGGATGCTGACCGCGTCGCTGATCTCGACCGTGATCGGCATGAAGCTGCCCGGACCGGGCTGCATCTACATGTCGCAGAGCCTGCGCTTCAAGGCGCCGGTCTACATCGGCGACACGATCACGGCGCACGTGGAGGTCGCGGAGATCGCGAAGGAGAAGAATCGCATGCGGCTGGCCACCCGCTGTACCAACCAGTCGGGTGACGTCGTGGCGGAGGGCGAGTCGCTGATCATGCCGCGCAAGGCGTGACGGCGGCTCGACAGGGAAGCGCCGGCGGGCGCCGGCGCGGCACGCAGTTCAACAACGAGGAGGAAGGATGAGCAGGAAGACGATTCTCGCCGCGCTCGTGCTGGCCATGTTCGGCATGACCGCGTGCGACGACGAGGAGACGACCGGTCCCGGCAACACCCAGGACGAGATCGTCGGCACGTGGGTGAGCGCGGGCGCGGACGTGGCGCCGGGCCTGGCAGGTGCGCCGTTCAACACGGACAGCATCATCGCCACGTTCAACGACGACAACACCTACGTGGTCGACTCGTACTCCGGCACCACCGTGGTGAACTTCACGGGGACCTACCAGATCGGCCCGCAGGCTGAAGGTCAGATCCGGGCGATCACGCTGAACCAGTCGACGCCGACGTCGCTGACGTCCGAGGGCATCTTCCAGGTGTCGGGCAGCGGCGCCACCATGCAGTACGAGGTCATCCAGACCTCCCCCGCGCTGCAGGGCTTCACCGCCCCCACGGTCGCGGGCGGCTTCGGCAGCACCGCGTTCAACGGCACGCCGCTGGGCGCGACCTGGATCCAGAACTACGACCGCAGGAACTAGCGCGACGACGGGGGCCGGCACTCGCCGGCCCCCGCGTCCTTCACGGACGGGGTGACGTCATGATCAGGCGCGCGATGGTGGGGGCGGCGCTGCTTCTGCTCGTCTCGGCGGCGGGTGCGGCAGCGCAGGTGCCCGGGCTGCACGCGACGATGGATACGCTGGTGGTGCCGCGGGACGACGTGCCGAAGGAGTGGACCTTCATCGGCTACTCGTTCACGCGAGCGACCGCATCCAACGTCTCGCCGGAGAACGACGTGCTGCAGGGGCAGGTGATCGGCCGCCTGTTCGGCAGCAACTCGACGGACACGCAGGGCGGTACCGCGACCTACGTCGAGCAGCGCTTCGTGCCCTACCTGGTCTACCGGCCGAAGATCCTGGACGGGCTCGCCACGTTCCGCACGATGTTCAAGATCGACTACACCTGGGGCGACGTGGCGTACGGCATCGGCGGCAACCGCGGCGGCGCGATCAACGCCGCGCAGGTCAACCTGCAGACGCTGATGGCCAATGTGGACATCCGACCCGACGACGCGGCCTGGAACGTGGTCATCGGCATGCAGCGGCTCTACGACAACGCCCATGACCCGCACCGCATCACGCTGCAGCAGGCGCAGACCAGCGGCTACCGGCTCGCGTTCTGGGGCACCAACGCGCTGGGTGTGAACCTATTCGCCTCGCCGCGGCCGGGGGTGTACACCCGCCTGGGCGCATACCAGCTGTGGGAGAACCTGGTCGCCGAGGACGACGACGTCGTGCTGTTCATGGCGGACGTCGACACGCGTCTCACGCCGCGCCTCGAGGTGGGCGCCGACGCCTGGTACCTGCGCGACCGCGCGGAGGGCGCGGGCGGCATTTCCGTGCTGGGCCAGGGGCTGAACAGCCTGCTGGCCGGCTACAACGGCGCCACGCGGCTCGGCATCACCAATCGCTACCACGCCGACATCGGCTGGCTGGGCGGGCGCGCCGCGTACAACCGCGATTTCCTGGCCGGGCGCTGGTGGGCGGACGCCTTCGTCATCGCCAACGTCGGCATGATCGATACGCTGGCGGCCGGCGAGTACGAGAAGGCGGCCGACGTCCTGGGCGTCACGGCCAACGCGTCACTCTCCTACAAGTACGGCATGACGGCGCAGGACCGCGTCTGGGGCGAACTGATCTTCACCAGCGGTGACGGCGACGGCGCGCGCGACGGCACGGTGGGCAGCGTGCTGACCGGCAACATCTGGGGCTCGCCCGTCGGCATCTACAGCTCGCACCGCGCGCTGCTGCTCTTCCCGGACCCGCAGGTGGTGAACCGCTACTACTCGGCGGTTCACGACGTCTCGAACATGGGGCTGGGCGTGACGGGGCTGGCTGCGAACCTATCGAAGGACTGGATCCCGAACCGCTTCTACACCAAGGTCGGCGCGGCCGCGGCCATCTCGAACACCACGCCGGCGGGTGGCGGCGACTACGTCGGCACCGAGGTGAACTTCGAGGCACGCTACAACCTCGGCGTGTTCCTGACGCTGGGCCTGAACGCGGGCTACCTGGCCCTGGGCGACTTCTACGAGGCGCCCGGCGTGGCGGGCCAGCCGACGCAGCCCGACGACCCGTGGGTGACCTTCCTTACCCTCAGCTGGCTGATGTTCTGAGGAGCCGATCCATGCGCACTGACCTGATCCTGACCGCCGTGCTCGCGCTGACCACCACCGCCTGCATCGGCGGGCACCGCTATCGAGATGCGGAGCCGCTGCCGTTCGCCGAGCTCGACTACGGCTTCGACGTCGACCATGCGCTGGACGACCCGCGCGTGGCCTACATCGACGAGGGGCGCGGCGCCGAGACGCTGCTGCTCGTGCACGGCCTGGCCTCCAATGCCGGCTTCTGGCGCTACAACATCCAGGCGCTGGCCGAGCGCTACCGCGTGATCGCGGTGGACCTGCCCGGCTACGGCCGCTCGGAGAAGAGCGCCGACTACCCGTACACGCTGAGCTTCTACGCGCGGACGCTGCGCGACCTGGCCGCCGAGCTCGGCGTGGAGGACCTCACCGTCGTCGGCCAGTCGATGGGTGGCCAGATCGCCATGGTCATGGCGCTCGAGTACCCGGACGTGGTGGACCGGCTGGTGCTGGTCGATCCCGCCGGCATCGAGTCGTTCGAGCCGGGGGAGGCGGAGTGGCTGCGCGGCGTCTACTCGATCGAGGGGATCCGCAAGACGCCCGAGGACGCGATCCGCAGGAACCTCGCACTCAACTTCTACGAGTGGGACGACCGGCTGGAGTGGATGGTGGACGAGCGTGCGCGCCTGGCGCTGACAGACGAGTTCGACCAGTTCGCCCATGCGGTCATCCGGAGCGTCGGCGCCATGCTGGACGAGCCGACCACGCCGTACCTGGAGCGCATCACGCAGCCGACGCTGGTGGTCTACGGCCAGTACGACGGGCTGATCCCGAACCCGTACCTGCACCCCGGCCGCGCCGCGGACGTGTTCGCCGAGGCCGACGCGCGCATCCCGAACTCGACGCTGGTCGAGATCGAGGACGCCGGCCACCTGCTCATGATCGAGCGGCCGCAGGCGTTCAACCGCGTGGTGCTGGACTGGCTGGACTGATCTAGGGCGCGGCCGCCTCGATCAGCGCATCGACGTCGCCCGAGCCCAGCGCCGCGAAGATCCGTTCGTCGCTCACGCCGCCGACGCGGCCGAGCAGAACGATCGCAGGCAGCGCGTGCCCCGGCGATGTCCAGCGGGCCATCTCGATCAGCTCGGGAAGGGCCTCCCGTCGCAGGCGCTCGAGCAGTGCGGGGTTCCGGTCCGAGCTGAGCTGGAACAGCACCATCGACGCCTTGTTGCGGTCGGTCCAGTCCAGCGAGCGCAGCTGACGGATGAACGGCTCGGGCTCGATGCGGATGCCGAGCTGCGGGTGATCCGATGCGTAGGAGGCGAGGATCATGAGCGCGCGCGTCGCGTTGTTGCGGACGGATGCGTCCGGATCCGTTGCGGCGGCCGCGAGGTCGTCGACGTTGGCCGCCTTGTCCGGCGCATAACCGATCAGGGTGGCGGCGGCGGCGCGGTGCTCGCCATCGGCCGACTCGAGCAGCACGCGGCGCAGCAGCGGCAGCTCCGCGGCCGCTTTCTCCACCAGACTCGACTGGATCGCGCGGGCGGTCGGGTCCTCGAGCAGCGAGTGGCCGGCGGAGATGTCTTCGGAGGCGGTGCCCGCGCGCACGGCGGCTGCCACCGCAGCCTCCAGGCTGCGCACGGCGTCCAGCAGCTCCTCGGTAAGGCGGGCTGCGCCTGTGGGTGCCGGCCGGTAGGCCACGGGCTCGGTGCCCGTTTCGCGGATGCCGACGTAGAGCAGCATGCCGCCGCCGGCACCGCAGCAGACGGGGGAGAGCTGCGCAGCGTCGACGCCGGGCAGCGACTCCACACGGTCGCGCGCAGCGGTCAGCGCAGCGGCGGTTCGAGCGTCGGACGCGAACGCATCGCCCGGCCGGATCCCCAGCGCCTCATGGACGGCGGCGCCGTCGATGCTGCGCACGCCGTAGAGGTCCACCGCCTCGATCCGCTCCTGCGCGCCGGCGGCGCCGGGCAGGCCGAGCAGAGCAACGAGCGGCAGCCAGGGCAGCGAGACGAACGGCGGACACCGACGCATGGCGGCTCCGAGGTGGGCAGGGAGTGGCGCCGCCGATGCATGCGGCGCCCGTATCCACCAAAGCTAGTGCGCCGCCGTCCGCCTTGCCCGCCGGATCTGCTCGCGCACCGACTCGGCCGCGGTGCCGCCGACCACGTTGCGCCTGGCCAGCGACGCCCGCGCGTCGAAGGCCGCCTGCCAGTCCACCTCCGCCGGCACGTGCTGGCGGATCTCGGTCGGCGGCAGCTGGTCCACCGGGCAGCCGCGCAGCTCGGCCGCGCGCACCAGCGCGCCCACCCGCTCGTGCGCCTCGCGGAACGGCACGCCGGCGCGCACCAGCGCGTCGGCCAGGTCGGTGGTCAGCATCGACGCGTCCACCGCCGCGGCGCAGCGATCGGCGTCGATGCGCATCGTGCGGATCGTCCCGGTCACGGCCGGCAGCAGCGCGGCCAGCGTGTCCCACGCCGCGAACAGGCAGGTCTTGTCCTCCTGCAGGTCCTTGTTGTAACCGCTGGGCAGCCCCTTCAGCACCGTGAGCAGCGCGGTCAGTTCGCCGATCAGCCGGCCGGCCTTGCCGCGCGCCAGCTCCATCGCGTCCGGGTTGCGCTTCTGCGGCATCAGCGACGAGCCTGTCGAGTAGCGGTCGCTCAGACGCACGAAGCCGAACTCGGCCGACGCGAAGACGATCAGGTCCTCCGCCAGCCGCGACAGGTGCACGCCCACCATCGAAGCGACGAACAGCAGCTCGGCCGCCCAGTCGCGGTCCGCGACCGCGTCCACGCTGTTGCCCGAGAGCTCGCGGAAGCCGAGCGCTTCCTTGAGCAGCACCCGATCGATCGGGAACGCGCAGCCGGACACGGCGCCCGACCCGAGCGGCAGCACCGACGCCCGTTTGCGCGCGTCCGCCAGCCGCTCCCGATCGCGCGTCAGCGCAGCGTGGTGCGACATGAGCCACTGGGCCGCCGACACCGGCTGCGCCCGCTGCAGGTGCGTGTACGCGGGCATCACCGTCTCCACGTGCGACTCGGCCTGGTCCACCAGTGTGGTCTGCAGTGCACCCAGCCACTCGTCCAGCGCATCGGCGGCTCGCATCGCCCACAGCCGCGCGTCCGTCGCGACCTGGTCGTTGCGCGACCGGCCCGTGTGCAGCTTGCCCGCGAGCGGACCGATCTCTTCTCCCAGCAGCCGCTCGACCAGCGAGTGCACGTCCTCGTCCGGCGCGGCCGACCAGTCGGCCTCGCCCCAGCCGTCCAGCACCTGCGCCACGCGCTGCAGCCCGCGCCGGATCTCCAGCTCCTCACTTGCCGAGAGCACGTCCGCCTGCCGCAGCGCGATCGCCCATGCCAGGCTGCCCGCTACGTCCTCCCGCCACAGCCGCCGGTCCACCGGCAGCGAACGGTTCAGCCGATCCAGCTCCGGCGCCGGCCCACTCTCGAATCTGCCGCCCCACATGCGCCGCGGGGCTGCTTCCAGGAGCGGGTTCACGAGACACCCCCGGCCACGAAACCGCGACGGCTGTGGCCGGGCGGCGCAGGCGCAGGCGCAGGCGGAGGCGAAGCAGTCTTGTCGGTACCCTCCCACCTGGATCCCTCAGCCTCCCTCTCTGCCTCTGCCTGCGCCTTCGCCTGCCTTTTCAGCGCAGCGACACGCGTCGGCAGGCCGTAGAGCCGGATGAACCCGGCCGCGTCGGACTGCTGGTAGACGTCGTCCTCCCCGAACGTGACGAAGCGCTCGTCGTAGAGGGAGTGCGGCGACTCGCGGCCGACCACGGTGGCCGAGCCGCGGTACAGCTTGAGCCGCACCCTGCCCGTGACATCCTGCTGCGTGCGATCGACCAGGGCGTCCAGCGCCTCGCGCTCGGTGGACCACCAGCGGCCCTCGTAGACCAGGTCGGCGTAGCGCGGCGCGAGCTGGTCCTTGAGCGCGAGGGTGCGGCGGTCCAGCACCAGCTGCTCCAGCTCGGAGTGCGCCTGGTAGAGCAGCGTGCCGCCCGGCGTCTCGTAGATGCCGCGCGACTTCATGCCGACCAGCCGGTCCTCGACCAGGTCGATGCGGCCGACGCCGTGCACGCCGCCGATCTCGTTCAGCCGCTCCAGCAGCGCGACGGCGCCGAGCGCCTCCCCGTCCACCGCCACCGGGTAGCCGGCGTCGAATTCGATCTCCACGAGCTGCGCGCGCGACGGCGCGTCCTCGGGAGAGGCCGTCATGAGGAACAGGTCCTCGGTCGGCGCCCACGCCGGATCCTCGAGCGGGCCGCCCTCGTGCGAGACATGCCAGATGTTGCGGTCGCGCGAGTAGATCTTCTCGCGCGTCGCCGTGACGGGCACACCGTGCAGTGCCGCGTAGTCCAGCGCGTCCTCGCGCGAGCGGATCGACCACTCGCGCCACGGCGCGATGACCTGCATGTCGGGCGCGAGCGCCGCGTAGGTCAGCTCGAAGCGGACCTGGTCGTTGCCCTTGCCGGTGCAGCCGTGCGCGAGCAGCGTCGCGCCCAGCTTCCGCGCCACCTCCACCTGGCCGCGCGCGATGATCGGCCGGGCCATGGACGTGCCGAGCAGGTACTTGCGGCCGTAGATCGCGCCCGCGCGCAGCGTCGGCCAGACGAACTCGGTCAGGAACGCCTCACGCAGGTCGGCCACATGGCAGGCGACCGCGCCGGACGCCAGCGCCTTGGCCTCCAGACCCGACAGCTCCTCGCCCTGTCCCACGTCGCCCGCGACGCAGACCACGTCCACGTCGTAGTGCTCGCGCAGCCAGGGCACGATGATCGAGGTGTCCAGCCCGCCCGAATAGGCGAGGACGACGGTATCACGCATCGGAAACACTCCTCTCGTCCAGGTAGTCCAGGTCCCGGGCGACCGTGATCTCCGGGCAGTGCGAACGGCGCGGGCACGTCCGGCAGTCGGACGCGACCTTGAGCGGGAACTCGTCCACCGTGGTGGTGCGGAAGCCGAGACGGTGGAAGAAGCCGTCCTCCAGCGTCAGCGCGAACAGGGTGCGGATGCCGAGCGTCCGCGCCTGCTCGACCAGCTCCTCGACCAGCCCGCGGCCGACGCCGCGGCCGTGCGCGGCCTCGGAGACCGCCAGCGCGCACACTTCCGCCAGCTCCGGCGTGTAGACGCGCAACGCGGCGCAGCCGAGCACCTGCCCCTCCACGTCCGCCACCACGAACTCGCGGAACGTGCGGTACAGCTGCTCGCGGGTCTTGGGCAGCATCAGGCCGCGCCGGGCGAAGCCGGCGATGATCGGCTCGACGTGGTCCATGTCGGCGATCGTCGCGACGCGTACGCGCGGCGCGATCGACACCGATGGCGACACGACGCCCGCCGTCGCGGACGCGCCGCGACGGCGCTCCAGCTGGATCAGCATCCCAGCGATTCCTCCAGAAGGTCGAGCCCCGTGAGCAGCTCGTCCCTGTCGATGGTGAGTGGCGGCAGCAGCCGGACCACGTCCGGGCCGGCGCCGCACACGAGAAGGCCCGCCTCGAGCGCCCGAGCCACCACGGCGGCCGCCGGCGCGGGCGCCGCGGCCGGGCGGATCGGCACGACGTCGCTCGGCGCGGCGTCGGCGAGCTGTACGCCGCGGATCAGGCCGGCGCCCCGGGCATCGGCGACGCGGCCCTCGTCCAGCCAGCGGTCCAGGCGCGCCTCGATCAGCGCCGAGCGCTCCCGTACGCCCGCGAGGAACTCCGGCTGCGCGATGTGCCGACACACGGCCAGCGCGACGCTCGCGACCAGCGGACCGCCGCCGAACGTGCTGCCGTGGTCGCCCGGCTGGATGGCCGCGGCGACCTCCGCGGTAACCAGCGTGGCGCCCATGGGCAGCCCGCCCGCCAGCGGCTTGGCCAGCGTCATCACGTCGGGTACGACGCCGCTCGCCTCGTGCGCCCAGAGCCGGCCCGTGCGGCCCAGGCCGACCTGCACCTCGTCGACGATCAGCAGCGCGTTGACCTCGTCGCACAGCGAGCGCAGCCCGCGCAGCAGCGAGGGCGGCAGCACGCGCACGCCGCCCTCCCCCTGGATCGGCTCCAGGATCACGGCGGCGGTGCGCGACGGATGCGCCGCGGCCGCGACCGCCTCGACCGTCGCGTCCACCACGTGCACGCCGGGTATGAGCGGCGCGAACGGCTCGCGATAGGCCTGCCGGTCCGTCATCGACAGCGCGCCCATCGTGCGGCCGTGGAAGCCGCCGCGCAGCGCGATCACCTCCGTCTTGGCCGCGCCGCCCACCGCACGGCCGCGCCGGCGCGCGAACTTCAAAGCCGCCTCGTTCGCCTCGGCGCCCGAGTTGCTGAAGAACACCGCGTCCGCGAACGATTGCTCGACCAGCCAGTCCGCCAGCTCCGCTGCCGGCCGCGTGCGGTAGAGGTTGGAGGTGTGGACCAGCCCCGTCTCCATCGCGGCGCGGATCGCGTCGGCGATCAGGGGGCTGCCGTGTCCCAGCGCGTTCACGGCGATGCCGCTCGTGAAGTCGAGGTACGTGCGCCCCGTGTCGTCCACCAGCTGCGCGCCGCAGCCGCGCACGAACAGCGGCTCCGCCGGGCGATAGACGCCGACCAGCGACGAGGCGGTCGGGCGCGGTGCGAGGGTCGCGCCGCTCGCGCCCGCGCCGTGCACGCGATTCACACCGTGCCCGCCGTCGAGGCCGTTCACGCAGCCACCTCCGCGATGCTCGCGTCGGCCGCACCGGCGCCCGCCGCGTCCAGCACGCGCGTGCCTGCCCCGCCGTGCAGGATCGCCGCGGCGCCGATGCGTACCTCGCCGATGCCTGCCGCCACCGCCCGCGCGGCGGCGCGCAGCTTGGGCGCCATGCCGCCGGTGGCAACACCCGCCGCGATCAGTGCCTCCACGCCGTCCGCCGCGATGGCGTCCAGGACGCGGCCGTCGCTCGCGACGCCGGCCACGTCCGAGACGTACAGCAGTCGCGACGCGCCCAGCGCCGCGGCGATCGCCACCGCGGCGTCGTCGGCGTTCACGTTCAGCGCAGCGCCGTCCGGGCCGCGCGAGACCGGCGAGAGGACCGGTACGATGCCGGCCTCCAGCAGCGTGGACAGCACGCGCGTCCGCACCTCGGCCACCGCGCCGACGCGGCCGAGCGCGCCGCCGTGCGACGGCTCCGCCAGCAGCACGCCGTCCTCACCCGACAGGCCGACGGCGTCCAGGCCGGCGTCCTGCAGCACCGCCGCGATCCGCTTGTTGACCAGGCCGCTGAGCACCATCGAGACGACGGGCATGGTCTCGGGCGTCGTCACACGCAGACCCTCGTGCCACACCGGCTCCAGGCCCAGCCGCCCCTGCAGCGCGCTCACTTCGCGGCCGCCGCCGTGCACCACGACCACCCGTTCGCGGACCGCGGCGAGCCCGGCGGCCAGAGCGGCCAGCCACGACCGGTCCTCCAGTTCGTTGCCGCCGACCTTGATCACCGTGATCGGCTCCGTCGACGGCGTCAGCACGGCAGCCCCTCCGTCTCCGTCCAGCCGCACATCAGGTTGAGGTTCTGCACCGCCTGGCCGGCCGCGCCCTTGAGCAGGTTGTCGATCGCCGCGACCACCACCAGCGCGGGCGCGGCGCTGTGCGCCACCGGCGCGACGCCGATCGCCACCCGGTTCGTGCCCACCACGTCCGCCAGCGACGGCGCGCCGCACGGCAGCACGTCCACGAACGGTTCGGCCGCGTAGTCGTCGGCCCACAGCGCACGCGCGGCCGGCTCGCTCAACCGCTCCGCCAGCGGCACGTAGATCGTCTCCAGGATGCCGCGCCGGATGGGCAGCAGGTGCGGCGTGAAGACCAGGTCCACCTCGCCGCCCGCGACACGGCCGCCGTGCACGCGCATCTCCGCCAGATGCCGGTGCGTGTTGCCCAGGCCGTAGGCGCGGAAGTCCTCCGCCACTTCCGCGTACAGCAGCTCCCGCTTCGGCGAACGGCCCGCGCCCGTCACGCCCGACGCGGCGTTGACGATGACCGGACCGGCGACGAGCCTCCGCCGCAGCAGCGGCGCCAGCGCCAATAGCGCGGCCGTCGGATAGCAGCCCGGATTAGCCACCACTGCCGCGTCGCGCACCGCGTCCCGGGCCAGTTCGCTGAGGCCGTAGACCGAGGCGCCGGCGAGGGGAGGGGAATCGTCGCCGTCGACCCGCAGGTCCGCCGACAGGTCGATCGCCCGCGCGCCCGCCTCCCGCGCTTCGGCCACCCAGCGCGCGGATTCGCCGTGCGGCAGGCAGGAGAGCACCACGTCGCAGCGCGACAGGTCCGCCGCCTCGATCGCCTCCAGCGCGATCGGCTGCCGCAGACCCGGCGCGCGCAGCGGCCGCCCGGCCTCCGACCGGGACGTCGCCAGCGTCAGCCGGGCGAAGGGGTGCCGCGCCAGCAGCCGCACCAGCTCGGCCCCCGCGTACCCGTTCGCCCCCAGCACTCCCACGGCATAGTTATGCATAGGCGCAGAAGATTATGCATTTAGGGTGCCATGTAAAGAGGGGCGGGAAATCCGGGGGGATCAGGTGCCGGCCAGTTCCTCGATGCGGCGCTGGACGGTGCGCAGGTGGGAGGCCTTGCGCAGGATCAGCAGGATGGTGTCGTCGCCGGCCACGGAGCCCAGCACTTCGGGCCACTCCTCGTGGTCCAGCGCGACGGCGATCGGCTGGGCGCCGCCCGTCAGCGTGGATACGACCAGCAGGTTGCCGACGCCCTCGGCGCCCACGAACAGCGGAGGCAGCAGGCGGCGCAGCGCGGGGGTCGGATCGACCACGTCCGGCGGGGCGGTGTAGGCCGGTGGCTCGTCGCCCGACGCCATCTTCACCAGGCCCAACTCGCGGATGTCGCGCGACAGCGTGCCCTGCGCCACGTCGAAGCCCTCAGCCGCGAGCAGCTCGCGCAGCATCTCCTGCGACGTCACGCGCCGCGACTGCACGATGCGCAGGATCTGGGCGTGTCGCTTCGGTTTGCTCGCCACGGCGTTCGCCTGGTCCGCGAGAGGGGGGCGGTTCGGGCTGCCAGCTTCCAGCTGCCAGCTTCGAGCTTTCAGCTACTGCCGGCAGGAGTATCGGCCCCGGAAGCCGATCACTGCAAGGCAGGAACTAACCGGCCGATGCTGAAAGCTGGCAGCGGGCAGCCGGCAGCTCCACGACATTGACTCGCCGGGCCCGCCCTTCTATCATTCCATCCGGATATATGAATGGAACCGCCGTCTTCCAGAAGCTGGGATCGCTGTCCGACGCGACGCGCGGGCGGCTGCTGAACGTGCTGGACCGTCACGAGCTGGCGGTGTCGGAGCTGTGTGCGGTGGTACAGCTGCCGCAGTCGACGGTGAGCCGGCATCTGCGGGTGCTGTCGGACGAGGGGTGGCTGGTCGCGCGGTCGGAGGGTACGAGCCGGCTGTACCGGTTGTCGTCGCGCCTGGACGGGGAAGCCCAGCGGTTGTGGCAGGTGGTGCGCGAGGCGCTGGGCGATCTGCCGGAGGCGGAGCAGGACCTGGAGCGGGCGCGGCAGGTGGTGGCGTCGCGGCGCACGCGGTCGCAGGAGTTCTTTGCGAGCGCGGCGGGCGAGTGGGACAGCGTGCGGGCGGAGCTGTTCGGTGCGCATCCGGAGCTGGCCGCGCTGCCGGCGCTGCTGGACCCGGGCTGGGTCGTCGGCGACCTGGGGTGCGGCACGGGGCAGCTGGCGGCGACGCTGGCGTCCTTCGTGAGGCGTGTGGTGGCGGTCGACGAGTCGACGGACATGCTGGATGCGGCCCGCGCTCGTCTCCGGGACGTGCCGGGTGTGGAAGTGCGGCGAGGCCGGCTCGAGGCGCTGCCGCTGGAGGATGGCGAGCTGGACGTCGCCGTGCTGTCGCTGGTGCTCCACTACCTGCCCGCGCCGGAGCAGGCGCTGCGGGAGGCGGCGCGGGTGCTGGCGCCCTCCGGCCGCGTGCTGGTCGTGGACATGCAGGCCCATGGTCGTGAGGAGTACCGCGAGCGCATGGGCCACGTGTGGCAGGGTTTCACGCGCGAGCAGCTCGAGGGGTGGCTGGAAGATGCAGGTCTACGTCCGACCGGCTGGTTCGCGCTGCCGCAGGCGCCGGAAACGAAGGGTCCGCTGCTCTTCGCCGCCGTCGCCGTGAAGCAGTAGAAGCGGGCTTTTGGGCTTTGGGCTTTGGACCTGGGCCTTGGCTGGTAGCTGGTAGCTGGAAGACAATCGAACGAGAGGAAACACATGAGCACGATGACGGCGCCGAACGACACGGCAACCGATACGGAGCGTCCCGCCTACAAGGTCGCGGACATCGGCCTGGCGGGTTTCGGCCGCAAGGAGATCGAACTGGCCGAGCACGAGATGCCGGGGCTGATGTCCATCCGCGCGCGCTACGCGAAGGAGAAGCCGCTGGCGGGTGCGAAGGTGATGGGCTCGCTGCACATGACGGTGCAGACCGCGGTGCTGATCGAGACGCTGATCGAGCTGGGCGCGGACGTGCGCTGGGTCTCGTGCAACATCTTCTCGACGCAGGACCACGCGGCCGCCGCGGTCGTGGTCGGCCGCGACGGTACGGAGGCCGAGCCGAAGGGCTGCCCCGTCTTCGCCTGGAAGGGCGAGACGCTGGAGGAGTACTGGTGGTGCACCAACGAGGCGCTGATGTGGCCGGACGGCAGCGGCCCCGACCTGATCGTGGACGACGGCGGTGACGCCACGCTGCTGGTGGTGAAGGGCGCCGAGTTCGAGCGCGCCGGCTCGATCCCGTCGTTCGATCCGGACAACGACCCCGAGGAGTGGGGCGTCATCCTGGACCTGCTGCGCAGCGAGTCCGAGAAGAACCCGGGCCGCTGGAGCGCGGTTGCCGAGGGCATCCGCGGCGTGTCCGAGGAGACGACCACGGGCGTGCATCGCCTGTACGAGATGATGCGCGACGGCACGCTGCCGTTCCCGGCGATCAACGTGAACGACAGCGTCACCAAGTCCAAGTTCGACAACATCTACGGCTGCCGTCACTCGGTGGTGGACGGCATCAACCGCGCGAGCGACGTCATGATCGGCGGCAAGGTCGCGGTGGTGCTCGGCTTCGGGGAGGTCGGCAAGGGCTGCGCGCAGGCGCTGCGCGGCCAGGGCGCGCGCGTGGTCGTCACCGAGATCGACCCGATCTGCGCGCTGCAGGCAGCGATGGAGGGCTACCAGGTCGCGACGCTCGAGGACGTGGTCGAGACCGCGGACATCTTCATCACCGCGACGGGCAACCGCGACGTCATCACGGCCGAGCACATGAGCCGCATGAAGGACAAGGCGATCGTCGGCAACATCGGCCACTTCGACAACGAGATCGACATGGCCGGCCTGAAGAAATGGGGCGGCGTCGAGCGGATCAACATCAAGCCGCAGTACGACGAGTTCCGCTTCCCCGACGGCCACGGCGTCATGATCCTGGCCGAGGGCCGCCTGCTCAACCTGGGCTGCGCGACGGGCCACCCGTCGTTCGTCATGAGCGCCAGCTTCTCGAACCAGGTGCTCGCGCAGATCGAGCTGTGGCAGAACACGGGCGAGTACGAGAACGAGGTCTACGTCCTGCCCAAGAAGCTGGACGAGGAGGTCGCGCGCCTGCACCTCGAGCACCTCAACGTGCGCCTGACCGAGCTGACGGACCGCCAGTCGAAGTACCTCGGCATCCCGAAGGAGGGGCCGTACAAGCCGGAGCATTATCGGTACTAAGGGCTTGGGGCTTGGGGACGACCGGACCCCGGCGGCGCGGTGAGCGCCGTCGGGGTTCTTCGCTTATGCCGGATCGCGGCCTCGCCGCCCCAAGCCCCAAGCCCCACGCCCGCTCCTTCAAACCATCGGTCCCGGAGCGGCGTCCCACCTGGCGGTGATCACCGACAAATGGGAGGGCGATGTGATTTCGGTTCGGATGGGGGCGGCCGCGCTGGCGGGCGCGATGGTGGTGCTGGCGAGTGGCGCCGCGGCGCAGCAGCCGAATGCGGACTGGCTGGAGGAGTGCGACGACTGGGGACGGCGCGGGCAGGTGGTGCACTGTGAGGTCCGTGACGTGCCGGTGCAGGCGACGGGGTCGCTGGACCTGGAGACGACCAACGGCATCGTGGAGGTATGCGGCGCGCAGCGGCGCGACGTCGCGGTGCGGGTGCGCGTGCGGGCCTGGGCCGACACTCGTGAGGAGGCGGTCGAGCGGGCGCGCGCGGTGCGAGTCTCTGCGGACGGCGGTCGCGTGCGCGCCGATGGTCGTGGCGACGACTGGACGGTGGACTACGCGGCCAGCGTGCCGCGCAGCTACGACGTGCGCGTCTCGACGGCCAACGGTCCGCTCGAGGTCTGCGACGTGTCCGGCCGCGTGCATGCCGAGACGCGCAACGGTCCGGCGGAGCTGCGCGGAGTGGCCGGCGAGGTCCACGCGCGTACCAACAACGGTCCGCTCACGGTCGAGCTGGCCGGCAACAGCGTGGGCGACGGCGGCGTGGACGTGCGCACGGACAACGGTCCGCTGACGCTGGTCGTGCCGCGCGGCATGAACGCGCGGCTGGAGGCGGGGACGGGTAACGGCCCCATCTCGAGCGACCTGGATGTGCCGGTGCGGCGCCACAGCCGCTGGTCGGTGAGCGGCGACATCGACGCCACGCTCGGCTCGGGCGGCGGCTCGATCCGGGCGCGCACCAGCAACGGCCCGCTGTCGATCCGCGAGGACTGACGCGGTCGTCGCTGAAGTAGACCACGCCGAAAAAAAAGCCCCTCCGCGGCCGAGCCGCGGAGGGGCTGTCCTGTCCGAACCCGGCGCGATGCCGCGTCGGTCGGTACAGGGACGATCGTCCTGATCGACTCAGGCGCCGATACGGCGATCGCTTGCCCGTGCCAGGTCGGACAGTTTACTCGGACTAGACAAGGATCACCTCCTTTTTTCGAGGAAACAACGGGCACCACGCCACGGGGCGTCCGCCCCACGGTCCGGGGAGCCGCTCCATCGAAGCGCGTCTCCCTCGGCCCGGCCTTCCGGCCGCACGCATGGTAGCGGATCGCGGCGGCGATGTGAAGTGCGACGGCTGACTGCTACCCCTTCTTCATCCGCATCGCCGACCACACGTCGTCGATCGAGACCTGGGCGACGCTCGCGAGGCCGGCGCGCTCGCCGGCGGCCCAGACGGTCTCGCGCTTGAGGTCGGTCGGCAGCTTCGCCTTCTCGACGCCCTTGGGGTAGGCGACCCAGAGCAGCCCGCCGTCCTTGAGCGCGTCGCGCGCCTGCGGGATGCGTTTGTCCAGCTCCAGCTCGCGCGTGCCGAAGAGCAGGATCCAGTCGTAGTGGCCGCCGAGCAGCGAGCGGTCGACGCTGGCGTCGTCGGGCAGCGGCTCGAGCCCGGCGAAGCCCGCCGGCGCGTGCAGCACCGCCGCCCGATAGCCCGGGCGGACGAACATCTTCTCTGCAAGTGTCCTGGCCATGCCGCCGAGGCTACGCGCCGCGGGGCTGGCGCGAAAGGGTTCGCGAGGCCCATCGTGCGAGCGCCGGTGCGTTCGCGCGCCGGTGCCGTGCCGTTCCCGTTCTCCCCAGGCGCGGAGCGATGGCATGCGAAACGAGATGGCGGCCCTGTTCGCGGCCGCAGGCGTGTGGGCGGGCTGCGCCGAGCGTGAGCCCGCGGAGCCGTTCGTGGCGAGCGCGACGCTGACGCTGTCGCCCGAGCTGGCGTCGGCCGCGCCGTCGGCCGTGCGGTTCGAACGGGTGCGCGTGACCGTGCGGGACGACGCGGGCGGGCGCGTACGCATCTCGCTGGACAGCGCGGTCGCGCCGGGCTCCTCCCCGGCCGACCTGACCATCGACGTCCCGCTGGATCGGGACGGCGCGACCGCGATCCGCGCCTCGATAGAGCTCGTGCGCGGCGCGGACGGCGTCGAGTGGAGCGGGGCATCGGCCGCGCTGGATCTGCGCCCGGGCCGCACCGTCACGGTGCCGCTGTCGCTGTTCCGCGGACCGCTCGACAATCTTGCGGTCACCGGGGTCGCACTGCCGGACTCGCTCCATCTGCTCGGCCCCGGGGACAGCCTGGTGATCAGCGCCGACGTGAGCACGGACGGGCAGGGCCTCGGCCGCGTCTTCTGGACCTCGCTGGCCGATTCCATCGTCACCGTCCAGCCGCTGGACGAGCGCAGCGCCCGCGTCACTACCCTGCGGCCGGGATCGGCGCGCATGGTGGCCGAAGCCGGACCGCGCGCGGACACCACGCTGCTGCGCGTGGCCGATGCGGCCAGCTCGCCGCGCTAGTCGTCGTCCAGCAGCCGACCCGGTCGCAGCGCCGCGCGGCCGAAGCGCGCGCGCACGGCGTCCACCGCGCGCGAGACCTCGCGGTCCCGCTCGGTCTCCAGCGCCTGCGTCGGCTCGCCGAACAGGCCCAGTTGCGGCCGCTCGCCGCCGCTGAAGTTGGTCAGCGCGACGGACAGCAGGCGCGCGGGCGTGCGTCGCCGCTGCCGCAGCGTCGCCAGCAGTTCCAGCGCGACCGCGTGGATCGCCCGGTCGGACTCGATCGGCTGGTCCAGCGTGCGCGACGCGCTCCGGTTCCGGAAGTCCGAGTCGCGGATGCGCACCGTGACGGTGCGCGCCTTGAGCCCATCTCCGCGCAGGTCGCCCGCGACGCGCGTGGACAGCGCGAGCAGTTCGCGCTCCAGGTCCTCGTCGCGGTTCAGGTCGCGCGAGAACGTCTCGTCGCGCGACATCGACTTCGCCTCACCGTGCGTCTCGACCGCGCCGTCGTGCTCGCCCCGGATGCGTGCGAAGAGCCAGGCACCGCGCGAGCCGAGCCAGGCCTCCAGCGTGGGGAGGTCGTACGCCAGCGCGTCGGCCACGCGCACCATGCCGTAGCGCTTCAGCTCCTCCTGGAATACGGGGCCGATGCCCGGGATCGCCGCCAGGTCCAGCCCGCGCATGAACTCCGCCTCGCCGCCCGGCTCGACGATATGCACGCCCGCCGGCTTGGCCGGCCGCACCGCCAGCTTGGCGATCATCTTGTTGCTGCCGCCGCCGACCGAGACGGAGATCTCGGTCTCGGCGAGGACGGTGGTGCGCACGCGCTCGGCGGTGTCGCGCAGCGATTCGCCGCGGTACAGCGTCTCCGTGCCGGTCATGTCGAGGTAAGCCTCGTCGATCGAGGCCGCCTCGACCATCGGCGTGAAGCGCTCGAGCACCGTGCGCACTTCGCGGCTCTTGGCGCTGCACAGGTCGCGCGGCACCGGCACGACCACGGCGCCCGGGCACATGCGCAGCGCCCGCGCGGTCGGCATGCCGGAGCGTACGCCGAACGCGCGCGTCGCATAGGACGCGGACGTGACCACGCCGCGCCCCTCGACCGAGCCGCCGACCAGCAGCAGCTCCTCGCGACCCGCGCCCGCGGGATCGGCGAGGCGGGCGCACTGCACGAAGAACTGGTCGCAGTCGACGAGCAGGATGCGACGCGGCTTCATGCGACCGCGCGCGGAGCGGCGCCCGACGGCAGGCCGAACGGCTGGCGTCGCGTGCGCGGCCGAGTTACGAGTCGGGAAGGAATGTGCACGCGCGGAAGATAGCGGAGGCGGCATGAGCGATGGAACCGGCAGCGCCGCGGACGATGACACGAACGACGGTGCGGCCTCGGCCGGCGGTGACGGCGGTGACGGCAGTGACGGCGGTCACGGCGGTCACGGCGGTCACGGCGGTCACGGCGGTGACAGCATTCCGGTCCTCGCCGCCGTGATCGCGCGCGGCGATCGCTGGCTCGTCGCGCAGCGCCCGTCGCACAAGCGGCACGGCGGGCTCTGGGAGTTCCCGGGCGGCAAGCTGCTGCCGGACGAGTCGTGGGACGGCGCCGCTCGCCGCGAGCTGGACGAGGAGCTGGGCGTGCGCGCGGTCGCGGCCGGGCCGGTGCTGTGCGAGATGCGCGACCCCGGCTCGCGCTTCGTCATCACGTTCGTGCGGGTCGAGATCGAGGGCGAGCCGCGCGCGCTGGAGCACGATGCGCTGCGCTGGGCGGCGCGCGACGAGCTGCTGGCGATGGATCTCGCGCCCGCCGACGCCCGCTTCGTGCGCGTCGCGCTGCCCGATGCCGCCGCGGACGACGATGCCTCCCAGGGCGACGACGGATGATGCGGCTGTCGGAGATTCGCATCCACCCGCTCAAGTCGGCGGCCGCCCTACTGCCGGACCAGGTCGAGCTGGATGCGTTCGGACCTCGTTGGGACCGGCGCTGGATGGCGGTGGACGACGAGGGCGTGTTCCTGTCGCAGCGGGCGACGCCGCGGCTGGCGCTGGTAAGGCCGCGGCTCGATGACGGGCCGCTCGACGGCGGGCTGGTGCTGACGCACGACGAACTGCCGCCGCTCCGAGTCGAAGCCTCGCGCCAGGCGGTGTGGGTCCGCATCTGGGACGACGAGGTCGAGGCGGTCGACTGCGGTGAGGAGGCGGCCGACTGGTTGACACGCGCGCTCGGCCGACCCGCACGCCTGGTGCACCTGCCCGACGACGGCCGCCGCCCGGTCGATCCCGACTACGCCGCGCCGGACGACCTGGTCGCTTTCGCCGACGCGTTCCCGCTGCTGCTGGTCGCGCGCGCGTCGCTGGACGACCTGAACGCGCGTCTGGAGCGGCCGCTGCCGATGGAGCGGTTCCGACCCAACCTGGTCATCGACGGCGCGGAGCCGTACGCGGAGGATCGCTGGCGCCGCATCCGCATCGGCGCCGTCGAGATCGACGTGGTGAAGCCGTGCGCGCGCTGCGCGATCACGACCACCGACCAGCGCACGGCGGAGCGGGGCAGGGAACCGCTGCGCACGCTCGCGCGCTATCGCCGGCGCGGCGGCGACGTGCTGTTCGCGCAGAACGGCATCCATCGCGGCAGCGGCGTGCTGCGCATCGGCGATCCCGTCGACGTGCTGGAGTGGAAGGAGCCGCCGCGCTTCGACGGCGGCCCCAGCGGCTGACCCGCTCCTCTCGCCGCAGCGCAGGGCGGCGCGGGCGGCCTGCCTACTCGACGGTGAAGGGCAGATAGGCCTCGGTGCGATCCCAGCGCAGACGCAGCTCGCCGCCCTCGTCGGTCGGCTCGACCATGATCGTGAACGGCTCGACCGTCTGGTCCAGCGTGCGCGTCGGCATCTCCAGCCGCGCCAGGTCCTGCGCCTGGTCGTACGCCTGGCCGTTGATGTCGGTGCGGCGGTTCACGATCAGCGTCCAGCGCTCCGGGCCGGGGATCGTGAACAGCGTGTAGGTGCCCGCGGGGATCACGGTCTCGCCCGCGCGCAGGTCGCGCGAGGTCATGAAGTGCGTTGCGCGGTTGGCGCCCGTGCGCCAGACGCGGTCGTACGGCACCAGCGCGCCGAAGATCTCGCGGCCGCGCTTGAGCGGCACGCCGTAGTCCACCGTGACGTCGGCGCCGTCGATCGTCTCGATCGTCTCGGCGCGACCGGACAGCTCGCCCACCGGCGGCTGCGCGGCCCAGGCCCGCGCGATCGGCGCGACCTGCGCGGGCGCCGCGCGCTGCACGCGCACCGCGCGGGTGGTGCGGGACGCGTCCAGCGTCTGCAGCCGACCCTGCGCGTCCGCCTCCAGCGTCATGGTGCCGCGCGTCGGGTGCGTGGCGGTGTAGCGGCCGTCACCCAGACTCTCCATGCGGAACGGCAGCGCTCGGCTGCCCGCGGTCAGCGCCAGCGTGACCGTGTCGGTCGGCGCGGCCATCGTCCGCTCGACCATCAGCTCGAACGGCCAGTGCACCATGTCGATGAACGGGATGCCGGAGCCGGTCAGCTCGATCGTCTCGGTGGCGGTCGGCTCCGAGTCGAACCCCTGCGCGGGGTCGTGCTCGAGCACGCGCATCGACGTCGGTCGCCCGGCGTCGTCCAGCGCCACCTCGTAGCGCGTCAGGCTGGCCCGGGGCACGCGCAGCGCCACGTCGGCGCGCAGCGTCCGCGCATCCCGCGTGACGTGCTCCACGGCGATGGTGTCCTCGCCCAGGCGTGTGACCAGCAGCGCCTCCTGCTGCGCGGACGCGTCCGCGGCGAGGAGCGTGAGCCCGGCGAGGATCGGGAGTTGGAGTCGTCGCATGATGGCACCCGTGGTCATGTGTTCGATTCGAACACTCAGCTTCGGCAGGACGCGCGATGGCGGCAAGATCGCGCACGACGGGATCAGGATCGGCGGCCGAATCGCTCGAATCTATGGCGCAGCACCGACCAGTAGCGGCCGGGCATCAGTCGCTGAACGAGTTCGGCGGCGCGCGCGTCCGCGCCGATCAGCACGCGCGGGCGGCCCCGCTCGATCGCGTCGGCGATACGGCGCGCCGCGCGCTCGGGCGGCATGCGCAGCGCCAGCCGCGTGAAGCGCTCGGCGGCCTCGGCGGCGTCGGCCGGATCCAGCGCGGCGGCCACACGCGCGCGACGGGCGATGTCGGTGCGCACGCCGCCCGGGTGCACCACCGTCACGCCGACGCCGCTCCCCTCCAGCTCGTGGCGCAGCGACTCGCTGTAGCCGCGCAGCGCGAACTTGCTGGCCACGTAAGCCGAGTGTTCGGTCGGAGCGACGATGCCGAAGATGCTGGACACGTTGACCACGCGCGCCGGCGCCGAGCGCCGCAGCGACGGCAGGAAGGCGTGCGCGAGCGCGACGGGCGCGAAGAAGTTCACCTCGAACAGCCAGCGCAGCTCCTCGTCCGAAATCTCGTCCGCCCGCCCCATCAGCGCCGCGCCCGCGTTGTTGACCAGCAGCCGCACCGAGCCGTGGGCGTCGAGGACGTCGCGCAGCAGTCGCGCGGGGGCGTCGGCCGACGTCACGTCCAGCGTATGGACCGTGACCGGCGCCGCCGCATCGCCTGCGCGGGTTCGCACCACCTCGGCAGAGGCGTCCAGCGCGGCGGCATCCCTGTCGACAAGGGCGAGGCGGCAGCCGCGCCCGGCGAGTTCGATCGCCACTGCGCGGCCGATGCCGTGCGCCGCGCCGGTCACGACGGCGACCGCATCGGCGAGCCGGATCCTGCTCACGCGCGCGCTCCGCCGGTCGCGCGCAGCAGCCTACCGAATCGCCCCGCGACCTCGATCGTGGCGTGGTGCGCGGCCCGGCTGATGGACGTGAGCTGGAGAAATCCGTGCGGCAGCGACGGCTCGCGATGCAGCTCGCAAACGGTGCCGACATCGCGCAGCGCTCGGGCGTAGGCCTCGCCCTCGTCGCGCAGCACGTCGAAGCCGGCGGTGACCACCAGCGCGGGCGGCAGCCCGGACAGGTCGGACGCATACAGCGGGGACACGCGTGGATCGTCCGCCGGCACGGCGTCGCCCGTGTACGTGGAGTGGAACGCAGCGCGGTCGGCCATGCTCAGCAGGTAGCCGTCGAACAGCCGGTGGGAGGCGCGCGGGGAGGGTCGATCGGTCGGGGGATACACCAGCAGCTGCGCGGTGGGCGGCGCCTCCGCACGCGTGCGCTGCGACACCACGGCGGCCAGGTTGCCGCCCGCGCTGTCGCCGCCGATGGCGATGCGGTCGGGGTCTACGCCCAGATCGGACGCGTGCTCCTGCGCCCAGCGCAGCGCGGCCGTCGCGTCGACCAGTGCGGCGGGGAAGGGGTGCTCGGGCGCGAGCCGGTAGTCCACGCTCAGTACCGCCATCGCCCCGTGATGGCACAGCAGGCGGCACGGCTCGTCCACCGTGTCCAGGTCGCCGAGCATGAAGCCGCCGCCGTGCAGGTACACGAGCAGCGGCGGCGATGCGGCGCCCTCGACGGCGGGCGGGAGGTACAGCCGCGCGCCGAGCGGGCCGCCCGGTCCGTCCACCCGGGTCGGGCGCACCGCGCCCACGCTGGTGAGCCGGCCGCGCACGGACAGCACCTCGCGCCGGTGCCGCGCGCGCGCCTCCCCGATCGGGCCGTGGCTGAGCGGCGCCACGCCACCGTCCGGGCGCAGCATCAGCACCAGCCGGATCGCCGGGTCCAGCGTCTGGCCGTCCACGACGAGCGGCGGCCGCAGCGCCAGGCTCGCCTGCACCCGCTCCGGCAGCCTGGCCAGCGCCCGCGCGGCAACGCCCCTGATTCGCTCGACCCGCGTCGGCATCGCGAGCGACGTCGGCGGCGAGGCTCCTCGGCGCGGCGCGGCCGGCCCGGGAGTCGCAGGCTGGCGCTGCGCGTCCCGCTCAGCCATCGGTCGTCGCGGCAGCGGGCGCCAGCGCCGTACGCGCGTGGACGATGTACTCGCCCGGGTCGAACGGCTCGACCCGGCGGCGGAACGAGCCGATGCCGCCCGGCCACAGCGTGGGATTGCGACCCGAGTCGTCCAGGTACCAGCTGCGGCAGCCGCCGCGCAGCCAGACCGTGTTCTCCATGCGCCGGTCCACCTCCGCCACGAACGCGCGTTGCGCGTCGGCGCGGGGCTCGACGGCGGCGGCGTCCGCAGCACGCAGGTGACGCAGCGCGTTCAGCGCGTGCTCGATCTGCGCCTCCGCCATGAGCAGCACCGAGCTGTGGCCGAGGCCGGTGTTCGGACCCTGGAAGACGAACAGGTTCGGGAAGCCGTGCACCGTCGTGCCCAGGTGCGCGTGCGGGCTGCCGTCCCAGACCTCGGAAAGCCGGCGCCCTTCGCGGCCGACCACGCGGCGCGCGAACGGGAAGTCGGTGACGTGGAAGCCGGTCGCGAGGATGATTGCATCCACCGCGTGCTCCGCGCCGTCCGCGCCGACCACCGACCGCGGCCGCACCTCGACCAGCGCGCCGTCGACCAGAGTCACATTGTCACTCGTCAGCGCCGGGTAGTAGTCGTCCGACAGCAGGATGCGCTTGCAACCGACCCGGTAGTCGGGCGTCAGCCGCTCGCGCAGTTCGGCGTCCGGCACCTGGTGGCGCAGGTGACGCCGTACCAGCCGCTCCACGCCCGCGGCCAGGCGCGGGTGGCGGAAGGGCAGGCCGAGCACCTCGTGGCGCAGGTAGACCGCCGCGCGGAGCGCGCGCTGCAGCAGCGGCACCCGCTCGAGCAGGTCCGCCATGCGATCGCTCACCGGCCGGTCGTGGCGCGGGATGACCCACGCGGGCGTGCGCTGGAAGACGACCAGCCGCTCCACCTCCGGCTGGATCGACGGCACGATCTGGATCGCGGAGGCACCGGTGCCCACCACCGCTACGCGGCGGCCGGCGAGTCGCGCATCGTCGGGCCAGCGGGCCGAATGGAAGACATCGCCCTCGAAGCCCTCGAGCCCCGGGATCTCCGGCGTGCGCGGCTCCGACAGCGAGCCGGGCGCGGCGAACAGCACGTCGGCGCTGAAGTCGCCCCGCGACGTGCGGATGCGCCAGACCTGCGCATCGCCGTCCCACGCAGCCTCCTGCACGTCGTGACCGAAGCGGATGCGCTGCCGCACGCCGAAGCGATCCGCGCAGTCGGCCAGGTAGCGCCAGATCTCCTCCTGCGACGAGTAGCGCCGCGTCCAGCGCGGGTTCGGCGCGAACGACAGCTCGAACAGCCGCGACTCGACGTCGCACGCGCAGCCCGGATAGCGGTTGTCGCGCCACACGCCGCCGAGATCGGCGGCGCGCTCCAGCACGACCCAGTCGTCGAAGCCCTCCTGCGACAGGCGGATCGCGGCGCCGATGCCGCTGAAGCCGCTGCCGATGATGACGACCCGGTGATGCGATGACACGGCTTCAGCCGAGGGCTGGACACGATGCGCCGCGCGGTCAGGCGCAGCGGGCAGGAACCTCCTGCACCCTGAAGCTTCCCGCCTGCGCCGGCCCCGGACAAGTCCCGGGCCCGTCGGCGGCGTTCGTCACGGCCGCCCGGCCTTCCGCCCCGCAGCCGTTGCACACGCGCACGGGGGGCGCACATTCAGCGCACGCACGTTCCGTATCACCCGACACCGGACGAACCATGATCGCACGCAGAATCGCATACGCCGCCGCCCTGATCGCGGCCGTCGCCCCGGCCGCGCCCGCGGCCGCCCAGGACCACGCCGGCCACGGCGGGGAGGACCCGAGCCACGCAGTGCTCGCCACCATCGAGCGCATGTTCGAGGGTATGCGCACCGCCGACAGCGCCATGACCCGCTCCGCCATGGCGGACCAGGCCCGCTTCGCCATGATCGGCCGCGACGGCAACATCCAGGTCGCGCCCGTCGACGGCTGGATCGAAGCCATCGCAGGCTCCGAAGGCCGCTGGGACGAGCGCATCTACGACTCCGTCGTGCAGGTCGATATGCCCATCGCCTCCGCCTGGACGCCCTATACGTTCTACCTGGACGGCCAGGTCCGGCACTGCGGCGTCAACACCATCGAGCTGCTCTTCGTCGGCGGCGAGTGGAAGGTCACCCAGATCTCCGACTCGCGCCGCCAGGAAGACTGCCCCGACCCGCTCGGCGCCGGTACCGACTGAGGCCAAGGGGGGCGGCCCGCCCGGCAGGGGGCCGCCCTCGTCCCTGCCGGACCCCCACACGGCTCGAGGCGCGCCCGCGTCGTCTCGGCCGCGCGATCCCGCATCGCCTCGCCGTGCCCTCGCTTGACGCCTCCCCGGCCCTTTCGTATCCTGTGGCCCGCTTGAGAATGATTCTCAATCCTAGAGGGCGGCTGTGCATAGATCGATCGGGTGGATGGTACTCGCCGGCGCCGTGGCGCTCGGCGCGTGCGACGACGGAGAGACGACGGCGCCGGAGCAGCAGCAGGCGGGCACGCTGACGGTGGACGCCGCGCAGGACTGGGCGTTCGTCGGCTTCAGCGGCGACGGCGCACAGCAGGTTACGGTGAGCGATCCGGCTGCGTCGGATGCGTGGGACATCGGCGTGTTCGCGACGTCGGTGATGCTGAACGGCGGCGCGGCGGGCCCGGGGGGAGTGGAGGGCTACTGCCTGTGCCAGAACGCGGCCGCGACGGACGCGGCGGTGCTGGCGATGACGCCGGCGTCGGAGCTGGCGGCGTTCGAGGCGGTGACGGCGGCGTCGATCCCGACGGCCGCGGGCGCGTGGCAGTCGGACGCGCTCGCCCCGGCGATCGCCGGCTGGTACAGCTACGACCCGACGACGCACGTGGTCTCGGCGGACCCGACCGCCGTGTGGAAGGTGCGTACGGCGTCGGGCGATGCCTACGCCAAGCTGCACGTCACGGATGTCCAGGACGCGACGCAGTCGCACGCGGGCACGGTGACGCTGGAGTATGCGCTGCAGCCGTCGGCCGGTGCGGCGTTCGGTCCGATCACCACGGCGGAGCTGGACCTGTCGGCCGGCCCGGTCTACGTGGACCTGGAGAGCGGCTCGACGGTTACGGCGGCGGACGACTGGGACCTGTGGCTGGAGGGCTGGTCGATCCGCGTGAACGGCGGCGTGAGCGGGGATGGCAGCGCCGGCGCCTCCCCGGCGACGGAGTCGTTCGCGGCGATCATGGATGCCAGCGACCTCGCGGCGAACCACTACCGCGGCGACGCGTTCGGCGGCGTGTTCGACGAGCACCGCTGGTACCGCTACAACCTGCAGGGTGGTCACCAGGTCTGGCCCACGTACGACGTCTACCTGATCCGTCGCGGCGCCGCGGTCTGGAAGGTCCAGCTGACCGGCTACTACGGCGCGACGGGCGATTCGCGGCAGATCACGCTGCGGCACGAGCGCATCCAGTAGCCCGATGCGGAGTGCTGCCTTGCTGATCGTCGCGCTCGCGCTGCTGGCCCTGCCCTCCACGGGGCAGGGTCAGAGTGCGTGGCTGAGCGGCCGCGCCATCGACGCGGCCACGGGCGAGGCGGTGGTGGGCGCCGAGGTGCGCGCGGCCGGGGCGTCGGCGGTCACCGGGGAGGACGGCGCCTGGCGTCTGGGTCCGCTGTCCGCCGGCGCCCACGAGCTGCGCGCGATCCACCTCGGCTATGCCGACTGGCAGGCTGAGGTGCAGGTCGGCGGCGCCGCGGCATCGGCGCTCACGCTGCGGCTGACGCCGCGTCCGGTGTCGCTGGATGCGCTGGTGGTGACCGCGGGGCGGCGCCTCCAGCGGCTGGCCGACGCGCCGGTCGCCACCGAGCTGGTCGGCCGGCGCGAGATCGCCGAGACGGGCGCGACGGACCTGGCCTCCGTGCTGACGGAGCGGACGGGCGTGGAGCTGGAGGGCGGCCACCCGGCCGGCAGCGGCGTGATGATCCAGGGCATGGGCTCCGAGCGCGTGCTGGTGCTGATGGACGGCCAGCCGTTCATCGGCCGCATCTCCGGCTCGGTGGACGTGTCGCGCATCCCCACGGCGATGATCGAGCGGATCGAGGTGGTCAAGGGTCCGCAGTCCACGCTGTACGGCTCCGAGGCGATGGGCGGCGTGGTCAACGTGATCACGCGCGACGCCGTCGGCGGACCGGCATGGAGCGCGTCCGCCACGGCGACGGCGGGCGGACAGGGCCGCATGGACCTCTCCGGCGGCTTGATCGGCGGCACAGGTCCGCTGGACGGACTGGTGGAAGCGGGGCGCCGCACCATCGAGCTGACGCCCGGCCAGCCGGGCGAGAGTGGCGCGCTGGCCACCCGCTGGGACGGCCTGGCCAAGCTGGGCTGGCGCCCCGCCGCGGGCGTGCGTGTGGAGGCGGGCGGGCTGCTGCTGGACGAGCGGCAGCGCTGGCGCGCCGGCCAGCTCTACAACTTCGCCGACAACACGCAGTGGGGCGGGCGGCTGGGCGCCGTGCTGGAGCGTGGCGCGCATCGCTTCTCGCCGACGCTGTACGCCACCTCGTTCGACCATCTGTCGCGCCGCGCCACCACCGACGAGCCGGTCGCGGGCACGGGCGAGCGCGAGACGCAGCGGCTCATGGAGGCCGAGCTGCTCTACAACCTGGCCGTGGGCGATCACGGCTTCGATGTCGGCGCGGAGGCCCGCCGTGAGGCGATCCGTTCGGACCGCGTGGCCGGCGGCGAGCGCACGGACGAGACGTACGAGGCGTTCGGCCAGGCCACGCTGGTCTGGCGCGGGTTCAGCCTGGTGCCCGGCGTGCGCGCCAGCTGGAGCGAGCCGTGGGGCGCGCACTGGACGCCGCGCGTGGCCGCGCTGTACCGCCCGCTGCCGGAGGTCGCGCTGCGGGTCTCGGCGGGGGAGGGCTTCCGCGCGCCGTCGTTCAAGGAGCTGTACATGGACTTCCTGAACAGCGGCCCCGGCTTCGGCTATACCGTGCGGGGCAACCCCGACCTGCGGCCGGAGGTCTCGCGCAACCTGACCGCCAGCGTGGAGTGGACCGGGGCGCGCACCTACCTGCGCGTGCAGGGCTTCGAGAACCGCTTCGACGATTTCATCGAGACGCGCGTGGTCGGGGACTCGAGCGGCGTGCAGGTCTACACCTACGGCAACGTGGACGACGGCTTCACGCGCGGTGCGGAGGGGGAGGCGGGCGCGACGTGGGGCGGCTGGCGGTTCGAGGGCGGCTACGGCCTGCTGCGCGCGGAGCGGGCGCAGACGGGCGAGCCGCTGCTGGGTCGCCCTCGCAGTTCCGCCCGCGCCACGATCGGGTACGCGCGCCCGAGCGGGCTGCGCGTCTCGCTGACCGGTGTGCGCACGGGCCGCACGCCCATGAGCCGCAGCGAGGAGGGCGTGACGTCCTGGCGCGAGGCGTACCTGCGCTTCGACGCGCGCGTCGCGCACGAGCTGCCCGGCGGCCTGGAGCTGGTCGCCGGCGTGGACAACCTGCTGGACGAGCAGTCACCGGAGTGGCCGGGGTTTGCCGGTCGACACATCTACACGGGCCTGTCCTGGCGCATGTCGGGGTCGGGCTCTGCACTGGATACGGAGTAGACGATGCGATACGCACTCACGACGGCGCTGTGCCTGGCGCTGGCCGCCGTTCCCGCGACCGCGCAGGACGAGGGTCACGCGCGCGGCGACTCGGGCGCGCACGGCGCGCACGCCGAGGGCGACGCGGCCACGCACGCGGAGCACGGCGCCCATGCGCAGCCGCACGACGCTCATGCGCACCATTCGGCGGAGGGCCGCACCATGACCGCGAGCAGCAGGCTGGCGTGGCCGAGCCGTGGCACGGTCGGCACCATCGTCGTGGCGCACGGCGGGTCGCCGGAGTGGAACGCGCCGGTGCTGGCCATCGCGCGCACGGCGCCGACGGGCGGTCCGGTCGAGGTCGCGCTGCTGATGGGCGACAGCGCGCCCGCGTACCGCTTCCAGGACGCGGGGGCGAAACTGGTCGAGCGAGGTGCGCAGCGCATCGTCGTCGTGCCGCTGCTCGCGTCCAGCCACAGCGGCCACTACGACCAGATCCGCTACCTGACCGGCGACCTGGACACGCTGAGCGAGTCGATGGTGCACCACCTGCACATGGCGGGGATCGAGCGGCCGTCCGTGGCCGTGCCGATGCGGCTGACGCCGGCGCTGGACGCGTCCATGGAGATCGCGACCATCCTGGCCGCGCGTGCGCTGAACCTGGCCGACGACCCGTCCGCACAGGCGCTCTACATCGTGGGTCACGGTCCGAACTCGGCCGAGGACCACGCCGGCTGGATGGCGAACCTGCGACCGGTGGCCGACTCCATCGCCGCGCTGACCGGCTTCCGCGACGTGAAGCTGGGGCTGGTGCGCGACGACGCGCCGGACGCGGTGCGCGAGGAGGCGGTCCGCTCCATCCGCGAGACCATCGAGCTGCAGCACGCGCTGACGCAGCGCGATGTGGTCGTGGTGCCGGTGCTGGTCTCGAAGGGCTACGTCAGCACGCGCAAGTTGCCGGTGGACCTGCAGGGGCTGCCCATCGCCTACGACGCCGAGGGTCTGCTGCCGCATCCCGAGCTGGGCAACTGGATCGCCCGTCGCGTGCGCGAAGCCGCAGACGTGCGCACCGCCTCGCCTTGACGGCGACCGCGCCCGATCGTGACGTTGTGCGCGACACGAGGTCGCGGAAGTCCACGGAGGCGAGGATACGGATGAGGGACGAAGATCTGGAGATGCGCACGCCCTTCCCGCGCGAGCCCGGCACGGAGCCGCCGGAGCAGGAGGACGAGCCGGAGACCAAGCCCACGGCCAGCCGCTGGACGGACAGCATCCGCAACCGGCTGTTCCGCGCGCGTACGCTGATCATCAGCGGCGAGGTGAACCAGAAGCTGGCGTCGGAGGTGATCGGCCAGCTGTGGGCGATGGAGGCGGAGTCGCAGGAGCCGATCACGGTCTTCATCAACTCGCAGGGCGGCCACGTGGAGTCGGGCGACACGATCCACGACATGGTGCGCTTCGTCCGCTCGCCGGTGCGCATGATCGGCACGGGCTGGGTAGCCAGCGCGGGTGCGCTGATCTACGTGGCGGTGCCGGTCGAGCGCCGCTTTTCGCTGCCCAACACGCGCTTCCTGCTGCACCAGCCGGCGGGCGGCGCGCGCGGCACGGCGGCCGACGTGGAGATCGAGGCGAAGGAGATCCTGAAGATGCGCCAGCGTCTGAATCAGGTCTTCGCCGAGCAGACGGGTCAGCCGATCGAGAAGATCCAGGACGATACGCACCGCAACTTCTGGCTCAGCGCGACCGAGGCCAAGGAGTACGGCCTGGTCGGCAGCATCATCCAGCACGTGAGCGACCTGGACTGATCCGGGCTACGGGCCGGCCGCGGCGCGGGCGGCGCTCCGACGGCCGCAGCGGATCGCAACAGAACGAAGAAGGCCGCCCCGGTCGCGATGACCGGGGCGGCCTTTCCGTAGTGTGCGGCGGCGCGTCAGCTCGCGCTCATGCGGCGCTCGCGACGCTCCGCCCGGACCACCGCGTCAGTTCGCGCTGGTGATGGTGATCTCCACCTGCTCCGTGGTGTCGGAGCCGAGGTCCACGTCCAGCGGCAGCGCCGGATCGGTGGTGATCGTCAGGCCGCTCGGCACGACCAGGTCCACGCTGTAGGTGCCCGGCACCACGTAGAGGAAGTTGGCCACGCTGTCGGCCAGCGTCACCGGCTCCTCGTCGTTCAGCCGGACGGTCAGGCTGTCCAGCGTGTACGGCGACGGGAACGTCACCGAGTCGGGCACGATCAGCCGCACGTCCAGCGTGCTGCTGAACTCGATCTCGGTGGCCGTCATGACCGGGTGCATGACCCACTTGCCGCTGTTGCCGGCCTGGTGGCCGAAGCTCTGCGCCACGTCGAAGTCGACAAGCACGATCTTCTGGCCGCCGTTGACGGTGAAGCCGCCCGGCAGGTTCACCTTGAGGCCGCTCTGCGCGAAGCTGGGCATCTGCAGGTCGCCGTCGGCGGCGCCGCACTCGGTGTAGCCGTTTGAGGCATAGACCTCGGTGCCCGTGTCGGTCTCGACCTCCACGCAGCCGCCCGAGATGACGAAGCGCAGCTGCTGGTAGCTGCCGCCCGGCACGGTGAAGTCGTTCACCAGCTCGGCCACGTCGTTGCTCAGGTCGAGCAGGTCGCCGGTGTACTCGGTGTCACGCAGGACGAGCACGCCGCCCTGGTTCTCGTCCGAGTCATCGTCGCGCAGCAGCTCGATGCGCTCGATGGTCACGATGGCCTGCACGAAATCGCCCGGCGCGTCCGTGAGCAGCAGCGACATGCTGCCGGCCTGGGTGCCGGTCGTCGAAGCGTCGTCGTCACAGGCGCCCAGGCCCAGCGAGGCCACGAGCGCGAGTGCGATTGCGAAATTCTTCTTCTGCATCGTCATCCTTCGTCGTTTCGGGGATTCTCCAACGGTCCCGCTAGGGTCGCCCGCGATCGCGGTCACGACCGCGGCCGGGGAGGTCGACGCCGCCGCGAACGCCGGCGTCGATCTCCGTCGGTGGGCCGACGTCCGCACGGCCGCGAGCGCGCGCCCGTCCCCGGGCACGCGCCTCGGCCGGCAGATTGACCAGCGCCTCGCCGCCCCGCGCCATCGCGGCGCGCACGCGTACCAGCGCCACGTCGGGCGCCACGCCCAGCCGCACCAGCTCGGTCAGCACGGCGGTCGCCACGGCCCGCCGCTCGGCGGGCGCGCGCGTCATGACCTCGGCCATGGCCGTCTCCGACACGCCGGCCTCCAGCGCGTCGGCCGCGACCGACAGCTCGCCCGCGGCAACGGTGTTGGCGCCGGCCGTCGCCAGCGCCCGCCGCGCGTGCATCAGCGCGTTCAAGCGCCGCTCGACCGCCACGGCGATGCGCGCCTCCGCCACGCCCTTGGCGCGGCCCTCCGCGATCTTGCTGCGAAGCAGCTCGACCGGGAGACCGGCCTCGGCGGCCGTTTCGATGGCGGTCTCGATGCGCGCCGTCGGGTCGCCCTGCTGGGCGGCCACGGCGGTCGGCACGAGTGCCATCATCAGCACCATCGTGTACAGGCGGATTCGCATGTCTGCCTCCGATCCAGCGGTTCCGTCCTTCCAGACGATAGACGGACGGGGCCGCCCATTGGTCACATGCCGAAGCCGACGCCGGCCTCGATCAGCGTTTCGCGCAGCGCCTCGCGCGCGCGGTGCACCCTCATCTTCATCGCGCTGACCGACGCGCCGGTCAGTTCGGACATCTCGTTGTAGTCCCGCCCCTCGTGGTGCTTCATGAGGAACGCCTCGCGCAGCTCGTCGGTCAGCGAGGCCAGCGCGCGCTCCAGCGTGTGGCGCAGTTCGGCGCCGCTGGCCGCGTCGCTGGGCGAACGGCCGCCGGCGCGCAGCGTCACGTCGTCCAGCGCGACCGAATTGCGGCGGATGTCGCGCAGCCAGTCCAGCGAACGGTTGCGCAGGATGCGGAAGACCCAGAAGCGGAAGCGCTCGGGGTCGGCGCACTGGTGCAGCCGCGTGTAACCGGTGACGAACGCTTCCTGCACCAGGTCGCTGGCCACGTCGTGGTCCAGCCGAAGCCCGCGCGCGTAGCGGTACAGCTCCTCCTGGTGTCGCTGGACCAGGGTGCAGTAGGCGTCGCGGTCGCCGTCGCGCACCCGTTCGACCAGCAAGCCGTCCGACGGCTCGATGTCGGGCCGTGCGCCGGGCTCCCGTGCGGCGCGCGCGTCGCGGGCGCTCATGGCTCCACCACCAGCACTGCTACCCAGCCGCCCATGCCGTCGTCGCGGCGGCCGGGCGTGCCCTCGGGCACGAACCACTCGCCGCTGGCGTCCACGAAGGCGTAGTGGTAGACGCCCGGCTGGAGCGGCAATTCGTACGACCACGACTCCCCGTCGCTCGTCATCGGCGCGGGCGTCCAGCCGTTGAAGTCGCCCGCGATGGATGGCGGGGCGTCCGCCACGTCCGCCGCAGCCAGGCGCACCGTGGCGATGCCGTCGTCGTATGCGGCCGGCACCGGTTCCGCGGCGGTGGCCGCCCCCTCCCCGAGCCGGACCGACACGCCGACGCCCCAGCTCGTGCGCTCGGGCGTCAGGTAGAGCGGATCGATCGGATCGTGGCGGCCGGTGAGCAGCGCGGATACACGATCGCCGAGCGGGACGGCCGCGCCCGCCGACCAGGCGGCGCCGTTCAGCGCATCGTCCAGCCAGGCGCCGACCGAGCCCCAGATCGCGAACGACGGCGCCCAGACGACGCGCGCGCCGACCCACGGGAAGCCGCCCTCCGACACGTAGAGCCAGCGCGCTTCCGCGGTCGTGGTCAGGGAGAGCACGGGCGACGCGTGCAGCGCCGCGTCCGCCGCGAAGGCCGCACGGCTCAGGTCGTCCACGTCGCTGCCGGACGTGGTGAAGAAGGCGCCGCCCGCACGCGCCTCCGCGCCCCAGGCGCCGCCGTCCCAGGTGACGAGCGGCATCGCCTCGGCCGACGCGCCCCAGCCGGTATGGCTGTCGGCCGTGCGCAGGCGCGGGAACAGGCGCAGCGTGTCGACGGACTCGACGCGGTAGCCGAAGCCGCTCGCGGCGAGGTCGACGCCGACGGCGACGGGGTCGCCGCGGGTCAGCCGGTGGCTGCCGTACAGCGCGCCCCAGAGCGGATCCTCGTCCGTGAGCGGGATGCCCGTCGCCAGGCCGTAGTCGGAGTCGAGGGTGACCCGCCGCAGGGCCAGGCTCAGACTGGTGGACGCCTCCGGCGTGGTCTCATAGGAAAGCCGCCCTGCCTGCGCCTCCACCCGCCACTGGGCGGAGGCGGGCCGGGCGGCCGTGAATGCCGCTAGCGCGATCAACATCGTGGCGAGCCGTGACCCGCCCCCCCTCAAGCCCGCCTCCGCTCCGGCGGCAGCAGCGAAAGGCGGCTGTTCTCGCCGCCGAAGCCATCGTCCACGGCCGGAGCCAGCGGATCGGGCGTCCAGCGCTGCCCGTCCACGATGAACGCGTAGTCGTGTACGCCCGCCTCGAGCGGCACGACGACCGTCCAGACACCGGGGCGGCTCTCATGCAGCTCGTACTCCGGCTCCCAGCCCGTGAAGTCGCCGGCCAGGTGCACGCTGCTGGCGTCCGGCGCATCCAGCCGGAAGTGCACGAAGATCTGCGCCTCCGTGGCCGGCTGATCCGCCACGACCGGTGCCCCCTCGGGCCCGCGCATCGCGTCCAGGCTGCCGAGCACCATGACGACCAGCAGCGCCGCGGCCAGCCCCCAGGCCGGGCGGACGGCGATCGGGCGCGGCGTCCACAGCCAGTCCAGCAGGCGGGCGATGCGGCCCGCCCCGGCGCGGGTGGTATCAGGGTGGGGAACGGCCCCAGCCGCGCCATCCAGTGCCGTGCGACTGGTCGCCTCCGCCGCCGCGTCCAGCTCCTCGATGCGGCGCATGATCGGTCCGGACAGATCCGGCGCCGGGTGGCGCTCGATCGTGGCGGCCGCGGCGCCCAGCAGCGCCTCGTACTCCGCCAGCAGGCGCAGCTCCGCCTCGCTCAGCGCCGAGCGCTGCAGCTCGCCGTCCAGGACCTTCTGTATCCTCTCGCTCATCGCCGTCACTCCTGCGTGCACAACGGGCCTGTCGTCCAATGGACGGACGAGCGGCGCCGTGCGTCACATCCGCCGCCCACGCGCGCCCGCGGGCGACTCCCTGTGCCGCGAGGCAGACCGCGTGCCGCGCCGGGTGGCACGGCAAGGCTCATATCGACCACGCAGCATCGCCAGAAGAGGGAACGACGGGGTGGGTCGCACGAAGGCCCGTCGGCGCTGCTCTGCCGACGGGCCTTCGATCGATCGGGACGGCCGGATTTGAACCGGCGACCCCCTGAACCCCATTCAGGTGCGCTACCGGGCTGCGCCACGTCCCGTGACGGGCGGAAGGATAACGGCTGCGGGGCGTTCCTACAACCGGGCCGGCGGCCGCACTCCGCGGCCGATCGCCCGCCCCGTTGGCGGCGGCCGTAAGCGCCGATCACGCGTGGCATGGCCTGCTCAGCGGTCGCCGGCCTCTCTCCCCGCACGCGAGCGGCGGCGCAGCCCCCAGACGATGAAGCCGATCCAGAAGGCGGCCAGCAGCACCCACGGCAGCACGTTCCACCAGCCTGCATCGACCCAGCCGGCGACGTTGGCGCGTTCCACCAGCCAGGTCGCACCGAGACCGGCCAGCGTCGCCAGCACGATCAGTCCCAGCGTCCGCTTCCTGGTTCCGCCGCTCCGGCAGGGGCGGGCTGCCTAAGCACGTCGGCGCGCCCGATCGTTTCCAGGTCCCGCCGCAGCCGCAGCAGCGCCAGGTCCTTGGCCTTGGCCTCGAGCATGACGTCGAAGCGCAGGTCCGACAAGCCCGCGACGAAATCGGCGAACGTCCACGGGTCCACGTAGTCGGCGTGCTGTCGCAGCAGCGGCGGCTGCACGCGCCGCTTCCGGCCACTGCCGACCTCGCGCGCGTCCAGCCGCGGGGATGAGAAGTGCACCTTGGGCACGACGTGGTCCGGCCAGGTGGCGAGTGCGGCGCGCGCGGCGGACTCGGTATCCATCTCCCCCGGGTTCAGGCGATGGTGCTGGTGGTCGAACACCACGCGCAGCCCCGTCCGCTCGTGCAGCCACAGGCAGTCCACCACGGTGTAGCAGGACTCGTCGTTCTCGATCACCAGCCGTCGGCGCGCGCGGTCGCTCAGGCGATCGACGTGGCGCAGGAAGCGCTCGCGCGACGCGATGCGGTCCCCGTACACGCCGCCGACGTGCAGCACGACCACCGCCTCCGCCCCCTGCCCGAGCGCGTCCAGCAGCTCCGCCTGCGCGTCCAGGTCCCACACCGACTTGGCGACGACGTCGTCGTCCGTCGAGTTGAGCACGATGTACTGCGACGGGTGCAGCGACAGCCGGATGTCCAGCTCCCGTGCCCGCCGCCCCAGCGCCTCCAGCGCCGACGCGTGCCCCTCGATCTGGCGATGGAACTGCGGCAGGTCCGGGTGCGTGGCGTACGGCACGAAGTCCGACGAGATCCGATACATGCGGATCCCCTGCGACGCCATCCAGTCCAGCGCCGGCAGCAGCAACTCGATCGACCGTCCGAGATCCGGCCCCGACTGCCACCTGCGCGCGTCGCTGGTCTTCATGCCGCCGTTGCCCAGCACCTTCACGGCAAAACCGAGTCGTCGCTCGTGGCTTCCGCTTTCGTTCATGCGGCGGGCAGGCGCAGGAGGTGTTCCGGGGAAGATGGGATGAGGGATGAGGGATGAGGGATGGGGGATGAGGGATGAGGGATGAGGGATGAGGGATGAGGGATGAGGGATGAGGGATGAGGGATGAGGGATGGGGGATGAGGGATGAGGGATGAGCACCTGTCTTGACAGTCAAGCCTGTTAGGCGTGTGAGGGAGCCCATGCGGAGTTGTTCTTCAGCATGGTGTTCGAGATGACCAGCAGCTTTCTAGCGCAGGCGATGAGCGCG
>Ga0207847_100129_pt1 | contig 47744 bp, 24 predicted proteins | sample TtaePargueraPR_8_FD_187736 | JGI IMG/M metagenome (GOLD analysis project Ga0207847, IMG submission 187736) | Aerobic enrichment media microbial communities from Bioluminiscent Bay, La Parguera, Puerto Rico - Tt and E1 (SPAdes) | ecosystem: Environmental > Aquatic > Marine > Unclassified ... | reverse complement strand
CAAAAATGTACAGCGAACGCTACGGAGAGTAAACCTCCCGCGCCTTCGCTTGGGCTACGCCCACCACTATACAATTCCATGTACCCTACCTAAAGTTGAATACACAAACTTATTGACACTACCCCCTCACACGCCGTCACTGTGAAATAAGACCACTTTTTCCCGTAAGCAGCACACTCATCACGCCTACCACCAAACCCCCACCCCTCACAACCGTCATTCACGCCTACCACCAAACCCCCACCCCTCACAACCGTCATTCACGCCTACCACCAAACTCCCTGCACTCGTTACCACCACACCCACTACAACCGTTACCACCACACCCACTACAACCGTTACCACCACACCCACTACAACCGTTACCACCACACCCACTACAACCGTTACCACAATAACCACCATGCCTACACACCAGTAACCACCATATCCATCTCGTTGTGCAGAAAGCCAGCCTTACAACTCCATATTCCAGTACACGAAGCCAGGTGCAACAGCCGCTGCAGATTCAAACCCACACATACTAAGTGCAAGGAAATTAGCGGAACTATCTGGTCCTATTGTTGCTAGACAGCGAAGTTTGCAAACCCACCCCACCACCCAAAACAACAGGGCTGTCTGCCAATGCCTCACGCGGAGGATGGCAGCAGCCCTGTACCTTGTTCACGCTATGCTGCTTCGCGAAGCGAAGAGAAAGTACACCAGAAAGCCAGCGCAGATGATTGCGATCAAGCCGTAGCCGCCGAAGATATCCCATTGTGAGGTGACATAGCCGAAGCCGAGACCGATCCCCATCATCGCCGCATTCGTGCCGAACGACTGGAAGGAGCCGAGCGTCGCGCGCATCGAAGCGTCGATGCGGTGATGCAGGTAGCCTGCTGCGAGCGGTCCTATCATACCGGCGAATAGGCAGATGAGGAAGATAGCAGCCATGCTGCTCATGCCGGGAACGACGGCAACATAGCTGAACCCGAGCGTGAGTGCTGTCAAGATGGCGAGCAGCAAGGTTCTGTAGCGGAACACGTTCCGGAGCCGATACGCTAGCAGGCTGCCGGGAAGCTGCAGCACATAGATGGCAGCCGAGAACAGACCGAAGTACAGCACAGGAACGCCGATCCGATCGAGATAAATTTGCCAGAATTCATCGATGAAGTTGATCGCCGCTCCGGTAACCATGGCGGACAGCACGACTAGCAGCAGGCCAGGATGGCCGCGAAGCTGCCACAAGGCGTCCCGCACGAATTGTCGGATCGGGACAGGCTCCTCGTCCTCGCTCGCAAGCGTACGCTTCACTCTTGGCTCGATCAACAGACAGGCTAACAGCAGGCACAGGCTCATGCTGAATAAGGACAGCCAGTAGTTGAAGGCATAGTCAAGCTGATGCGCCAGCCAGCTGCCAGCCAAGGCCGCTAGCATCGTTGCGGTCAGATCGAACCCTTGCATCCGTCCTGCAACCTTCTCAAACTGCTGCTCGTGTCCACGCACTGCCAACGAATCGTACAGCAGCGCCGTTTCGGCACCGCTTGCGGCAGAGCTGCCTACTGCAGCAAGCGCCACCACCAGCGCGAAGTGCCAAAATTCCGTCGCATGCAGCAAAATAAGAAATTCCAAACAGCCCATTGCAGCAGTCAGCACAATCATAGGCTTGCGGCCCCATTTGTCTGCTACTATGCCCGTCGGCAGCTCCAGCAGCATAATGGTGATGGCATAGAAGATTTCGGTATAGATAACGAGCTGGATCGTCATCCCCCGTTCTTCCCAATACAGCCGTTCAATGACATAGGCGGGAATTAAGCTGTTGAAGAAGCGGAAGCCGTAGAGCTTCCATACATTCGACCGACCAAGCATGTTGTTATCGCTCCTCTCATGATGGATAGCTAGTCATCAGAGGAGGCGGTGCGCGAGGCTGGGCGAATGAACAGTATTAGCAAGGAGGACGTATTGTTGACATAGGGTGCACGCTCCTTTCTTTTACATAATCTTGTACGCCTAGTATATCGCAAAAACAAGCTGATAAGCAGGCATGATGTCAGATTTGTTCGTCAAATCCCGATATGCGATAATGAAGGTACGGTTTGAAATCGAAAGCGCACTTCTCATATATAAGTAAGTCAGACTAGATAAAAAAAGGAGCAGTTATGCATGATCTACTTCCTCGTTCTCGTATTAATCCTTGTACTGGGCATCATCACTTATGTGAATGTTCATCCAGTGTTTGGCGGTAAGGCACACCGGACAAACAAGCAACAGTACATCGCTCTCAGCAACTACAAGCAGGGTAAATTTCGCAATGCCGTGCCGGTGCAGATGGAGATGAATCTCTCAACGATTGGCTCGTTCATTAAGGAAGCAATGAAGGGCGGGGAGGAGCGTCGGCCGCGGCAACTGTTGCCGCTCGCTGCGCTCGATGAGACGTTGATCCGCAGTGCGGAGCCGACACTGACCTGGTTCGGACATTCTACCTTCCTGCTCGGCATCGAAGGCAAGCAGCTGCTCATAGATCCGATGTTCGGCAGGTCCGCTTCACCTGTCACCTTCGTCGGAAGCAAGCGGTACAGCGGCGATCTGCTGAAGGTGGCGGATGCGCTGCCAGACATTGATGCGGTGCTGATCACTCATGATCACTACGATCATCTCGACTATCCTTCGATCCGGCGCCTGCGGCATAAGGTGCGTCAATTCTTCGTTCCGGCAGGCGTAGGCGCGCACTTGCAGCGGTGGGGTGTGGAGAAAGCCCGCATCCGCGAGCTCAACTGGTGGGAGGAGCTGACCTGGGAAGGGCTGACCTTGACCGCTGTGCCGGCGCAGCACTTCTCGGGCAGAGGGCTGACGAATCGCGACGCGACCTTATGGATGGGCTGGGTCGTGCTAAGCAGCGAGCTGCGCTTGTACTTCAGCGGTGATGGCGGCTATGGACCGCACTTTCAGAACATCGGGCAAGCGTATGGACCGTTCGATTATACTTTTATCGAGGGGGGCCAATATGACCACCGCTGGCCGCAAGTGCATATGATGCCGGAACAGTCCGTTCAGGCTCATCTTGATGTGCAAGGTCGGCGTATGATGCTGACACACTGGGGAGCTTTTACATTGGCCTATCATAGCTGGACGGACCCTGTCGAGCGCGCTTCGCAGGAAGCGGAGCAGAGAGGGGTTGAACTGCTCGCACCGCGTCTAGGGGCGACGATCACGCTCAGTCGGGACGAGGCTTCACCTACTGTAGAGGCATGGTGGAGAGAGCATTCACACTAATGGCGTATCCATATTTTCGCCAATGAAGCGAATGCTCTGCTCCCCTTGCTTCCGTGCATGCCTGCCCTAGTCTGTCTCAGGCGGACTCCGGTTATTTCACCGTGTAGATCCCTTCCTTGTACTTCAAGGTGTAGACGAGACCGTCCGCTGACAAGGCTGCTGTATCGATATAATCGCTAATCAAGTGTACATGTCTACCGTCTTTATCAATCTTATAGATCCCTGGCGCATAGCTGTCTGACACATAGTACACGTCGCTCTCCCCTACGAAGTAGGAGCTTGCTGCATGATCGCTCAATCGGATATCTTGTCCTGCTGCCAGATCATAGCGATACAGCACACCGGGCTGATGGGCATTCTCGCTCGCATTGGACGTGTAGTAGAGGTCGCTGTCTACCAGCTTGGCGCCTAGAACCGGCCGCTCTACTAGCGTATGCTGCAGATTGCCGTTGAGATCAGCGACAGCGAGGAATCCTGTATCCGATTCCCGATAATACAGCTCTCCGTTCGCAATCCAGAATTGATCTGCCGGCGGAGTCAGCTTGACTTGTGTCTGATCGGCGAGATTCAATTTGTACACCGCGCTCTTATCCTCCATGTCGCCGACATTGTAGCCTAGCGCATAGAGATAGCCGTCGCGCACGTACAAGGCGCGATCTCCTGATAGGCTGATGCCTCCATTGTCTTGTACCGTCCGGCTCGCCCCATAAGCGAACCCGTCCACGCCGATTTGCGTAGATTGTCCGGTTGCCGCATCTACACGATACAAATTATTCCTCAGATCATTCATGAACGTGAAGTCAGTGTAGTACAGCATGTCGTCATGCTTGACCACTTGGATAAAGCTCTTCGCGCTGCTTATTTCCTGCAACATTCCGTTATCCACCTTGTACAAGGTGTCACTCCCCATCGTCATATCGCCGCTGTGCAACGTGACATACAGCTCGCCATCGAGCTTCTCGACGCGCGTCAGCCAGCCGTTCGCTGGGTTCCAATCCCCTAGACTGCTAATCCGCCGCGATGATTCGTCAGCCAAACTATATGCATGCAATTCTGCTTCGCCATCCACCATGGTGACGTAATACAACGCATCGTCCACTGGCTCCTGATAGTACATACGCGGGGAGCCTGTCAACGGAACGCTGCTCGACTTGCCCTCTGTTCGGGCGTATAGTTGCTGATAGGCATGCGTCGCATCAGGAGTATGCTTCAGGTAGTACACAGTACCCCCAGACTGGGTGACAGGTGTCAGAACAGCCTCATAGTCTACTCGTTCCCGCTCGTCACGCAAGTGCTTCTTCACGGTGTCCACCAGTGCAGTCGTTTGCGGATGCTGCAGATCGACGTAATCGTCGCCAATGACAATCAGACCTTGCAGCCAATCGATATGCTGATCCAGCGCCTCCGCAGCACTGCGCAGCGGCAGCATAATACGCCCGTTGATCTTCTGCGGCGCAACATCGACAGTGAGCGGCTCGCCGTTGATCAACACCGTCCGGCTGTCCACGGTGAAGATAACACTCGTCTGCGAGCGGTGATCGACCAAGCGCACCTCATCCGGCACTTCGGGTTGCCAGCGGGCTTCCCAATACACATCGTCTCGATCCGCCTCAGTCACGAGCGTACTCAGGAGGCGAATCGGCACGAATACCCGTCCGTCACGCTGTACCAGCTCATACTCGCCTTGCATGTCCGTAAGCTGACCGTGAATGAATGCTTTCCCCTCATAATCATAGGGCACAATAACGATACGGTTGAACACTTCGTTCAAAGGTTGTTTTCCAGCATGATCGGCTGCGCTGGCTATCGGCACTGAGACGACGAAGCACATACACACAACCGCTAGTTTCATCCATTGACGCATCTTGATCTCCTCCTATATCTTCTTACAGTCAACGCGAGAGATAAGTTCCCTTTGGCTCATTAGACGCACGGCAGGGTAGGAATGTTTCATGGTCCATAGAGTGCGTGCGGGCATGCGACCGTATTGGACCGTCAGGGAACTTTGATTTATAGTGAATAATAACGAAGTCACGTTCGAGATTAGTTGCCAAGGATGATGAGAAAATAGCGCGGGGAGCAGGGGACGTATATCCCGACAGCATCGACATGAGAAAGGGGAGGTAGCATGAACGTTCATGACAAAGTAAGCACGGGCTTATCTGGCTTGGACCAAGCGATCGATCGGCTTCGTCTGGGAGATAACGTAGTCTGGCAGGTGGATACGGTCGCCAACTACAAGCGAATGATCGATCCTTACGTGCAGCAAGCGCGAGCTGATCGGCGGAAGCTGATCTATGTCCGCTTCGGCAATCATGAGCCATTACTCGAAGCAAGCGCTGACTTGAACATCTGCGAGATAGACGCGAGCAAGGGCTTCGAGAGCTTCGCGACGAAGGTGCATTACTTGGTAGAGCGGGAAGGCAAGGAAGCCTTCTACGTATTCGACTGTCTGACAGACCTGCTCGCTTACTGGCATTCCGATCTGATGATCGGAAACTTCTTCAAGGTGGCTTGTCCATACTTGTACGAATTCGATACGATTGCCTACTTCGCCATTATTCGCAACGCCCATACGTACAGCACGATCGCCGGTATTCGGGAGACGACGCAGCTGCTGCTGGATCAATACGAGGTTGGTGAACAGCTGTATGTCCATCCTTTGAAAGTGTGGAACCGCTATTCGCCGACGATGTTCTTCCCCCATCTCATACAGGGACAGGAGGCTGTCTGCATTACCGCGAGCTCTGAGGCAGCGGCGTTATTCTCTACAATCTCTCGCGGTGAAGAGCGGCTGGATTATTGGAATATCTTGTTCCAGCAGGCGAAGGGAGCGTTGAAGCAAGAACAGTCCGTGCAAAAGGAGAAGAAGCGTCAGCTGATGAAGATGCTCATTGGGCATGAGTCGCGCATGCTAGAGCTATGCGAGCGGTACTTCACCTTGCGTGACATTTTGCAGATTGCTTCTCGTGTAGTGGGAACTGGCTTCATCGGAGGCAAAAGTGTCGGCATGCTGCTAGCCCGCCATATATTGGCGAAGGAAGGGAAGGATCGCTTCGCCTCCTATATGGAACCGCACGATTCGTTCTACTTAGGTTCTGACGTGTTCTACACCTACATTGTGCAGAACGGCTGGTGGAAGCTGCGCACCCGGCAGAAGACGGAGGAGGGCTACTTCCAGTACGCCCCCGAATTGAAGGAAAAGCTGCTGCATGGCGAATTTCCCGAGACGATACGAGAGCAGTTCGTACAGATTCTGGAGTACTTCGGACAGTCTCCGATCATTGTCCGTTCCAGCTCGCTGCTGGAGGATAACTTCGGGAATGCGTTCGCCGGCAAGTATGAGAGCGTGTTCTGCGTCAATCAGGGAACGCCGGAGGAACGGTATGCCGCATTCGAGCAGGCGATTCGTATCGTCTATGCGAGCACGATGAACGAGGACGCGCTCCATTATCGGTTCGATCGAGGGCTGGCGGAGCGAGATGAGCAGATGGCGATTCTCGTACAGCGCGTGTCCGGCGACCATCACGGCGACAACTTCTACCCGCATATTGCGGGGGTCGGGAATTCCTCCAATCTGTACGTATGGGACGAGAGTGTAGATATGGATGCCGGCATGCTCCGCTTAGTGTTCGGCCTCGGAACGCGGGCGGTAGATCGGACGGTAGGCGACTATGCGAGAATCGTCTGTCTCGATGACCCGATGCGGATGCCGCTCATGAACGCAGAGGATCGGCAGAAGTTCTCCCAACGTATAGTCGACTTGCTCTCGCTTAGCGAGAATACGCTAACTAGCAGGGAGACGGACGAGGCGCTTGAGCGGGATTTGAAGACGAGCAAGGACTTGTTCGCTTCTCTCGATCACCAGACCGCAGCGAGGCTGCGCGAGCTAGGGTACACCGATCGACCGATCCCGTCTATTCTCGATTTCCACAAGCTGTTGAAGCAAACCGCATTTCCGAGGCTGATGCGAGAGATGCTGGCACTGCTGTCGGACGTATACGAATACCCAGTAGACATCGAGTTCACAGCGAACTTCACGAAGGACCATGCGTTCAAGGTGAACCTGCTGCAATGCCGTCCGCTGCAGACCCGAGGCTTGGGCAATCCGGTTGCGTTGCCTAGTCTGGCAGACAAGGAGGATTGCTTCTTCGCCTCGAAAGGCAACTTCATGGGAGGCAACGTGCGTCTGCCGATCGACGCCGTCGTGTTCGTGCGAGCGCAGCCATACCTGGAGCGAAGCAATCAGGACAAGTACGCGGTCGCCAGACAAATTGGCAAGATCAATGCCGCGCTGCAAGGGCAGTCGGTCATGCTCATGGGACCGGGCCGGTGGGGAACGACGACACCTTCCCTCGGCGTACCCGTACACTTCACCGAGCTGAGTCATATGGCGGTTATCTGCGAGATTGCTTCGCGGGAAGCAGGCATGATGCCGGAATTGTCCTATGGCAGCCACTTCTTCCAAGACCTTGTGGAGACGGGCATCTTCTACGTAGCGTTGTTCGATGGACGGGCAGATGTCGTGTACCACCCAGAGCGCATTCTGGAACGCGACAACGAACTGCCTTCCTTGCTGCCGGACAGCGAGCCGTTCGCCGATGTCATCCATGTCGTGCGCACACCCGTCATGGAAGTATTCTCAGATATCGTGTCGCAGCAGCTGCTGTGCAGATAGGGGGAGAGACGATGATATACCACGCTACTGCGCCGCGGCACCCGGCGTTGCAGCCCTATGTTCAACAGGTCTGGTATATCGCTCAAGCAAAAAGTGATGTGCTGGAGGTGAATCCCCGGATGCTGCCGGATGGCTGCTATCATATGGTCGTCAACCTAGGTGAGCCGCATCACTATATCGACCGGAACGGGCGCATCCACGCGCCGAAGCGAATCCATATGAATGCCAAGCAGACGGATTACGTTACCGTGCAGCGCAGCGGTCGGGTTGAAATCATGGGTGTCGTGTTTCGACCATACGGTCTGTCCCCTTTTGTTCGAGTACCTGTGAAGGAAGTGGCCGGGGCCGTGCGGGACATGGAAGACCTGCTAGGCCCGCGCGTCAAGGAGATGGAGGAACGTCTGTATGCCGCGCCCACGATTCCGCACAAGCTGCTGGAGCTGGAGGCGTGTCTCGTCTCCTTCCTCCATCCGGAACATCAGGTGAAGCGCGAAGTTGTGACGGCCAGCCATCTACTGAAGCAGCAGCACGGCTTGATGACGATTGGCAGTCTCTTGGAGCAGCTCCAACTTAGTGAACGGACATTGGAACGGTACTTCCAGCGTGATCTGGGCATGACGCCGAAGCAGTTCGCCAGTATCCAACGCATGCAGTACGTGCTACGAGTCATGAACGCATCGCCAGACAAGCTTATCCACGCTGCGATCGAAGGGGAATTTTACGACCAGGCGCACTTCATTCATACGTTCAAGAAAATGATGGGCATGTCGCCACAGTCCTATTTGCACACGAAAGACTTGCTGTCGGATTTATACAATACAGATCGTTCGGAATCAGATAGGATGGAGCTGCAATAACAAAGGAGAGGAGATCAACAAACATGGGACGAAAGATCGGACACATCTCGATACTGGTGCATGATTACGATGAAGCGATTGCCTTCTACACCGACAAGGCAGGATTCGTGCTGCTTGCGGACAATGCATTCGGTGAAGGGATAAGATGGGTAGCTGTCGCACCATCAGCAGAGAGCGCAACGGCGATCGTCTTCGTGCAGGCGGATACAGAGGAGAAGCGCAGTCGCGTAGGCAGCCAAGCGGCGAATCATGTGTTCCTCGTTGTGGAGACCGATGACTGCCAGCGTGATTATGAGCAGATGAAGGCGAAGGGCGTACACTTCCACGGCGAGCCAAGTGTGGTTCCTTGGGGAATGGAAGTCGTATTCGAGGATCTGTACGGGAACCGTCTGGATTTGCTCCAACCTAGCGGATTCTGACGAACGGATCTGCCTATTTACGGATAACTACACATTGGCCTGTGACCGGCTGCGTATAATTCTCGCAGCATAGTTACAGGCCGATGGTTGTTTTTATGGATGGACCTCCCCCTTGTTTCGGGTTATAATTTTGCAATATTCAAACTAGCGTCAGCGTATCTGATATACAATGAAGAGAAGGGTTGCCGTCTCGGCACCGCAACCCTGCACCTTGCTCGGACACAGAATTGTAATAACGGATCGAGAGTCAGTCAAGAGAGGCGGGAACAGGATGGCGATCAATCAGAACGGCAAGCTGCAAGACCAGTCAGACAGCTATGCAGTTGCAGGCGAGGCATGGGATGCGGAGCGGCAGGCGCAGCTATATAAGCGAACGCTGATCATCGTCGTGCTGGCGCAAATGTTCGGCGGAGCGGGATTAGCCGCAGGCGTCACCGTCGGTGCGCTGCTCGCTGAGGATATGCTGGGTACTGCCAGCTATGCAGGTGTGCCGGCAGCCTTGATGACCGTTGGCGCAGCAGCCACCGCCTTCGGGGTCGGAAGACTGTCTCAGCGCTTCAGCCGTCGTGCCGGATTAACCATAGGCTTCACTTTAGGCGGGATTGGCGCGCTCGGCGTGATCGCAGCCGCTCAGCTCGACCATGTCGGACTTCTGTTCGCTTCGCTCCTTATCTATGGCGCTGGAACAGCTACGAATTTGCTAGCGCGCTATGCGGGAACCGATCTGGCCAAGCCTAGTCAGCGGGCCACAGCGGTCAGCGCCGCGATGGTGGCGACCACATTCGGTGCAGTGGCCGGTCCCAATCTAGTCGATAAGACGGGGCAGCTTGCTGCGTCAATCGGCATTCCCGTATTGACGGGGCCGTTCCTGCTGGCAGCCGTCGCCTTCCTGTTGGCTGGTCTGATCATCTGGATCAGTCTGCGTCCAGATCCGCTAGTGATCGCGAAGGCGATTGCCGCAGCACAACCGAGCCAAGCAGCAGCTGACGCGGCTGCCCCTCCGTCCGCAGGGATGAAGGATAGGCGGGGTGTGATTGTCGGCGCGACAGTGATGGTGCTGACGCAAATCGTCATGGTTGCGGTCATGACGATGACGCCGATCCATATGATGCATCACGGCCACGGCTTAGGAGCGGTTGGGTTCGTCATCAGCGTACATATCGGGGCGATGTATGTGCCTTCGTTGTTCACCGGTGTGCTAACCGATAAGATCGGGCGCATCGCGATGGCTGTCATCGCTGGTGTGATTCTGCTTGCCTCCGGCTTGCTGGCAGCCGCAGCGCCAGCTGATTCCATAGTATTGCTAACCTTGGCGCTTGCCTTGCTTGGCTTAGGCTGGAACTCCGGCCTCATTAGCGGCACTACGCTCATTGTCGATGCGACACCTCCGAGCACACGTGCCAAGACACAGGGTACATTAGATGTGTTGATCGCGCTCGCGGGCGCTTCGGGCGGTGCGCTGTCTGGCATCGTCGTCGCACAATCGAGCTTCGCCGCACTGTCTCTAGCCGGCGGTGCGTTGGCGCTTCTGCTCATTCCGGTGATGTTCTGGTATCGGAGAGGAAGGTAAGAGGGCGCCCGTGCTGGCTTAAGACTATTCATAGTTTCACAGTGTGTATGCAAGTTAATCTATTAATCTGTTGGAGGGTGAACATGATGAAGAAAACGAAAATTGTAGTCATCGGTGTAGGAGCGGTCGGTTCGACTACCGCGTATACGTTGTTGCTGCGCCATCGCATGGATGAGCTTGTCTTGATCGATGCGAATCCAGACAAGGCGGTAGGGGACGCGCTAGATATGAATCATGGCATGCCGTTCGTCGGACGGACGAAAGTATGGGCCGGCACGTATGAAGACTGTAGGGATGCAGACATCATGATTATTTCGGCGGGCTCCGCACAGAAGCCTGGCGAGACTAGGGTAGAGCTGCTTAAGCGGAATATTGGTATCTATGACAGCATCATAAGCGAAATATCGAAGTATAATCAGGATGGCATCCTGCTCATTGCCACGAATCCAGTCGATATTATGAGCTACTTCTCCTGGAAGAAATCCAGCTGGCCGGTGGAGCGTGTCATCGGCTCAGGAACATTGCTCGACAGCGCTCGCTTCCGGTACTTAATCGGCCAACAGCTGAATATCGATCCGCGCAGTGTCCATGCGCATATCGTCGGCGAGCATGGCGATTCGGAGCTGCCGCTGTGGAGTCTCGCGAATATAGCTGGTACCGATCTCGATCTTGGGGAAGACGTGAAGGAAGATATCTTCACGAATACACGAGATGCTGCCTACCAGATTATTAATACCAAGGGTGCTACCTATTACGCCATCGCCCTAGCGCTGGATCGCATCTGCACAGCGATTCTTCGGGATGAAGGGGCGGTGCTGAACATCTCCACCTTGCTGACAGACTATCACGGCATCTCAGATGTGTATTTGGGTGTCCCTTCGGTTGTCGATCGGAGCGGCGTACGCGAAGTGCTGCAGCTCGACATTTCCCCGCAAGAAGAGGAGCTGCTCCGTCAATCCGCTAACAAGATGAAGGAGCTCATTCGTTCGGTGAAGCAGGCGGAGGTGGAGTAGCTGCGCATTCACGTGGATACGTAGAGATATATACGGAACGACGTGCAACCAATCTTGACGCTTGGTTACTGCCAATAGAGCTTGCCGATGATAACGCTTCTAATGATGGAGTGGATTGGAGGAAATAAAATAACTGCTACGGACACCGATGACCGTTACAGGGCGTATGGAGCGTGTTTGGACAATGTAACGGTCACGGATGACCGTAAGCGCTGAATGGGAAGGTCAAAACAGCGGTTATTGGTCCCTAATGGACGTCAGTGACCGTTACCAATCAAACTTGCGTATTTTTTCGCGCTAATGGACATGCGTGTCCGTTACAGTTTCTACTGGCTGGTCCAGTCACTCTTTCCGCCCCGGGTACTAGCTTGCTCGCGTCCATTCCATCATGCGCTAAGTAGCTATCAGATTTCGAGCTACAAACTGAGCGCGGAACAGCTACTCACCGCGGTCTTCCTGCTGAATAAGCTTCAGCAGATTGGCAGGGACGCGAAGACTATGATCGCCGATCAATACATCGAACTCTCGGTCTTCATCGGTATAATCGTTTACCTTGATTTCCTCGATTTCTGTATGCAGCCGCTCCATCTTCTCATCCAGCGCATAGGCAGAATCGGCCGCTTCCTTCAGCTCCTGCAGCAGATGCTGCGGCACAGATTGATTGTATTTGTAGAAGATCTTGTGCTCGAGGCTGGCCCAGAAGTCCATCGCGATCGTGCGGATTTGGATTTCCGCATAGACGAGCTCTTCACGATCAGACAGGAACACCGGAACAGCCATGAGCAGATGCAGGCTTCTGTATCCGTTCGGCTTCGGATTGGCGATATAGTCCTTCACCGCAATCGTTCGCAGATCGCTCTGATTTTGCAGCAATTCGCTGATCTTGTATATATCCGATATGAACGAGCAGGTGATGCGAATGCCGGCAATATCCCGTATTTGCTCACGTATGTCGGTTAGCGAACGGGCGCCGCCCTTGCGAAGCAGCTTCTTCATGATGCTCTCCGGCGTTTTTAACCGAGACTTCGTATGCTCGATCGGGTTGTAGTCATGCAGCAGCTGGAATTCCTCGCGCAATATTTCGATTCTCGTCTCGATTTCACTAAGTGCGAACTTATATACCATCATGAAACTAGTGATGCGATGCTTGATCATGCGCAATTGTTGAATCGGGTTATCGCTCATAAGCTCCTCCTATGTGCAGCATTCGTGCAAGCTTGTCGGACATAAGTATGTTCGGCTATGCGTCGTTGTCCTGTTATGTCCTCTATAACTATAGTAAAGGATATCCGCACCGGATTGCCAATAGGCTGTTGCAGCTGTGTGGAAATATGAGCGTTTGATTGAGGTAAATCGTTTACAGCGAAGTCATTCTCGGGTAATCTGAAATTACGAATAATGGGGAAAGGCGGGAAGCACTTGCATCCCATACGCACCATGTTGAACAGATTCGCCCCGCACAAGTGGCTGTGCGTACTATACATAGGCAGTGTTCTGATCGAAGTAGCATATGCTGTCGCGGCGCCGATAAGCTTGCAATATATGGTAGACGAGGCGTTCGTGCCGAAGGATGCACAGGTGTTTCTGTTCATCTTAAGCATACTGCTTGCTGCTGGTGTACTGTACATTGTGGCCAGCATCTGTGGCGATTACGCGATCGGCAAGCTTGGCGGTGAAGTTGTCTGGCGGCTGCGCATGGATCTGTTCCGGCACATCCAGCGCATGTCCGCATCGTTCTATCAGCGCTTCAAGCTCGGCGATATCGTGACACGATTCACAGCAGATATGGCCTCGATAGAAAGTCTGATCCGAAGCGCAGCCCCCTTCTTCCTGAAGGAATGCCTAAGTGTGCTGTTAGGGCTCACGGTATTATTCACGATCGAATGGAAGCTGACGCTCGTCATGCTGGTCGGCTCCAGCTTGATGTTCCTTGGACCGCGCTTGCTGCAGAGCAGGGCGGAATCCGGTCAGACACAGTATAAGGAAGCACAAGAACGGCTGACCGACACGATGGATGAGATGGTCCGCGGGCACAAGACGATTCAGAACCTGCATCAGCAGGACCGCTTCTTGAAGCAGGCTAGCGGACATATTCAGCGCTTGTTCACACTTGGTCTCCGCCTCCATCGGATCCATGCGTGGATGGAGCGGTTGCCGCTGACCGCCTTGCTGCTGCTGAACGGCATCATGCTAGGCTTCGGTGGGTACTTGATCCTGCAGGATGATCTGTCCGTTGGCGGCTTCATTGCCTTCTTCACCCTATTTATGACGGTAGGGCAGTCTGGCACGAACTTGACCTTCATTATTCCGAATCTGATTGAATCGGGCGTGAGCTTTCGCCGTATTAATGAGCTGCTAGAGCAGCAGCCCGGCGTACCGGAAGCCGCAAGTCCAGTTGAACTGGACCGACAGCCGCAGCGCATCCGCATGGAGCAGGTGAGCTTCGGCTATACCGACACAACAGATCAAGTGAAGGGGCTGAACTTGACTATAGAGCCTGGCAGCTACGTGGCACTCGTCGGACCGAGCGGATCGGGGAAGAGTACGGTGCTGCAGCTGCTTGCGCGATTCTACGATCCGCGGGAAGGTGCGGTTCGCATGGGCAGCCTAGATCTACGCGACGTTCGCGAGTCCTCCTACCGCGAGCATTGCACCCTAGTTAGCCAGGATACATATCTGTTCAATGGAACCGTTCGCGACAACCTGCTACTCGACGCCAAGCGGACCGATGAGGAGATGATCCAAGCTGCCGTACAGGCGCAGCTTCATGCGACGATCAGCCGTTGGCCGCAAGGCTATGAGACGATCATTAGCCAAGAAGGCGGCTCGCTATCCGGCGGGGAGCGGCAGCGAATGGCGATAGCCCGAGCGCTGTTGCGAGACCCCCAGCTGCTGCTGCTTGATGAAGTAACGGCGGCGCTCGATCCTGCCACTGAAGCAGAGATCAATCAGCTGCTGGAGTATATACGCCCGGGAAGAACGATCATCTCAGTTACCCATCGGCTCGCTTCTATTGTGAACGCTGACCGCATTCATGTGTTCCACCAAGGTCAGATAGCGGAATCCGGTACCCATCAGGAGCTGCTTACGCGCAAGGGGCTGTATGCGGACATGTGGGACAAGCAGCACGGATTTCAACTGTCTGGAGACGGTCTGCATGCATCTGTGGACGCGGATCGGTTGGCGAAGCTGCCCTTCTTCAACAGCATCAGCCATTCGCTGCTCGAGGAGATCGCCACGCGCTTCACAACGGAAGTGTGCGAGCAGGGTGAGTTCGTGGTGCGAGAGGGCGAGGAAGGCAGCAAGTTCTATATAATCGTGCGCGGCAGATTTGCAGTCTGCAAGCAAGCATCGAATGGAGAAGAAGTTGAGCTTGCAGTTCTGCAGGACGGGGATTACTTCGGCGAGATTGCGCTGCTGAAGGAAATTCCGCGAACCGCAACTGTGCGATCGCTCGGGTCAGCCGTGTTGCTCTCGATTAGACGCGAAGCGTTCCATCAGCTTATGGTGCAATCTCCACAAATCTTAGACAGATTGGAACGCATTCTGCAAGCGCGTATGGAAGGTCATCAACCGGCAAGCAAGGAAGGAGTAGCACCATGAGAACGCAATTCAGACGCTGCGAATCCGATGAGGACTTCGCCGCAGCAAGCTTATTCCTGCTCGAGAACAGGCAGGACCTGCACCCTTCCTTTACAACAATGGATACAGTCTCGTTGCTCTACGCCTACATAACCGAAGGCTATCTGCATATTGGGGTAGACGAAGACGGGCAAGTAGTAGGGACAGCGGCATACTACCATGGCACACAGGACAAGCAGTTTTCAGATAAGCAGCTTGCCTGTATCGATATGGTCGTGCTCGCTCGGAAACGGCGGGGCGGCAGGTTGTTCCTGAACAGTCTGCGCTATATGGTAGGGGCAATTATGACGACGCATTCCGAAGTCGAGGACCTGCACTTTGCAGCACTTCAAGAGAATACGTATCTGTGCAAGCTCTATGCGAAGTTTTCCAAGCAAGTGGGCATACGAGAGGGAAGGAACGGACATGAATTGATATTTTCCGACAATATTCGCGATATTGCATCTAGGCTAAACCTCAATCATGACGTATAATGGAAGAGATATGAAATCTGACAGCGAAAGAAGGGTGCACCATGATACCATCAATCGGAGGATTGAACAAGAAGACCAAAGGCAGCGGGTTTGGCAAGATCGTTCAGGTGAACGAATCGCTGCGTGCGCAGCTGAACCAGAAGTAATGGAATACGCCTATCGCCCGTGCGAATTAGAGATGGATTATGCGGCATATATGAAGTTTCTAATTCGCAATCAGGGCAGGCTTGGACTGCCCTATCCCTTCGCTATGAAGCTGAGCTTCCTCGCAGGTCCATTAATACTAGGCAAGGCCATGCTCCTATTCAGCGAAGAGCCGTATGACTTGGTTGGTGCAGCCGGTTTTATCTGCGGTACAGGCGCCAACGACTATGAGGATCGGCATGTTTGTCAGGTGGAGGTTGCATTCTTGCAGGAGCAGCATCGTCACCCTTTCGTATTCTTGCGCGGCTTGCGGACGCTGCTTGAATTAATGAAGCAGGAAGCGCCGGAAGTGGCGCTCATTCAGTTCTGGGTGCAAGAGGAGGGGGACGCATCTGAGACGCTATGGGCGAAGCTGCTTCAGCTGCCAGGCTCCCGGAAGCAGGCCGAGCATCAGATGACTCGCTATACCGTTCCCTATGAAGCGCTTGCGGCTTATTGCCAGCGCTTGCTGCGCGGCAGAGAGAACCGGTACTAATCGATACGAATGTCGGCCTCGGATTGCGCCTGGCGTGACTTATTCCATGGTAGGCATTATGTAGACGACGTCATAACTGGGATAATTGGCTTCCACCTCGGCGGCCACATCCTGCAGGTCTGCTGTCGTCTCATACGTGATCTCGTGATTGTTGTCATCCTTCCGCAGGATCACCTTGTACTCGCGTTCATTATAATCATAATCGTAAATTTCCGGATCTCTTAAGGACAACCGGATGAACAGCTTCTCGTTCTCCTTGTCTTCCAACAATTCCGCGACACCTCTGAGCATCCGCGCAATATCATGGGTGAACATATTCTTGCGTACATTAGCGAAGCCGTAAGATTGCAGGGTGCGCACATACTTATCTACCGTCGACTCGCCCTTCCTCGCAAGCTTGAGCAGGGTTGCAGGCTTCAGCGGCTGACCCTTCAGTCTTGGCGGCTGCCGGTGGCGTCTGTCTCGTGTGGCCAAATAAGCGACATCCTCCTCCACCCGATCAATGATCAACACTTCATTCTCTTGCAGATTAGCGGCATGGACGACATGCCTGGGAATATTCGCTTGTCCCGTAGCATTCACCTTGTAGCCACTCTCACTCTTCATAGCCATAATATGTTCCCCTTCAACCTTATAGGTGACCCGGTCACCTGGTCGAATGTTCAGCAATTCCCTGAACTCTTTCCTGAAATTCAACAGCATCAATAGTCCCTCCAGACAGTAGTAAGCGTACAATCATTCACAGCCCCGATTAAGGGGATTCAGCAAGATCCTTATCCTTGCCAACCATATTGTGGACCAGTTCCATGTAGCGTTGGGCAATGGTGGCATATCTAGACTTGGCAGATACATGGCGATCGAAATAAACCTTGCGGTACGCAGAATCATAATACGTGACCTTGCTAGGTTGAATGTAATTGACCCGATCGACCTTTTCGAGATCGAGCAGCGGCATCAGAAATTGTCCCACCTGATCCAAGGTGGAGATCATATGATACGTAGCTTCCCCCGTCTCGAACAGAAGCGTGCGGCCATCGGTCGATACACTGCATATTTGATCCAGTCGCAACAAGTGGAACTGCCCGTTCCCCCCGTTTGAGGAATCTCGCAGCATGACTGGAATGCGGACATGATTCATCTCCTTTTCTGTAAATTGTTCCGGCACGGTAATCACCCTTTCCTATTAGAATGATGTAGTGAGCATAAGTAAGGCTGACTCTATCATGCTGTTCTACGTATCTTCATAATATCACACATTATATGGGAATGGCACCTCTAGTTATCTAAAAAATCTTAACTTTCCCCACACGTTTTTCCACTAGAAGCGCTCGCGCACAGTATGCTAGGATGAACATAAGTCAACTTGCGTCAGACTAGTCGCAGCAAGGGTTGTCGGAGGCGGAAGCGAGCGGAGCATAGCGCTAGGATGAATGTACGGATGGTGTGATTTGTGAGGAAGTGTAGCTTATGTCCAAAATAAAGAAAGCGCTTTCTAAATGTCCGATTCCGACTTGTACACGTACGTGTATGGCAGTGCACTGCGAAGCTATCCTGATCCTGAATACGAACAGATGCTGCATACTGCGAAGCACACCCTCCCAAGCTTCCGGCAGCAAGCAGCCGCTATTCGGGATTTGCCGATAGAGGAATAACCGAAGCTCATGGCAGCAAGCCATGGCGCAATGGATGGGGAGCAGAAGCAAGGCAGCGATGAAGATGGTTGGGTGACCGTAATGGTAATTGTCTGTCTAGCGTCCTTGCCATTGCAGGCTTGGTTACGAAGGGAGTGATAATCGTCTCCATCTAGGTTACCGTCCGTTAGGGTCGTTACAGTGGAGTCTATTTCATCATGCGCGAATCAATTTTATTGTAAAAGGAGGAAAATGAAATGAACACGCAAGCGTTAAACAATCGATTCTCATTCACGAAGCTGGCCGTCGTGACAGCTGGTGTCATCTTGCTCGCACTTGTGTACTTCGTCCTGCTTGCTGACAAGGCATCTGCCCATGGATTCGTCACAGACAGCCGTGCGCATCTATGTGCGCAAGGGGTGAACACAGACTGCGGTCCTGTTCGCTGGGAGCCGCAGAGCGTCGAAGGACGCGGTGACTTCCCTGAGATTGGCGTGCCGGATGGGCAGCTTGCAGGGGCGACCGTATTCCCTGATCTCGATGATCAGACCGCGAACCGTTGGTCCAAGGTGAACATGCAAGGCGGAGCGCATACGTTCCACTGGCAAATTCATGCGAATCACAGCACGAACACTTGGGACTACTACATTACCAAGCCGGGCTGGGATCCGAATTCACCACTGACACGGGACGATCTAGAGCTGTTCTGCCGCTACATCGATCATGGCGCCATTCCGCCTAACGATGTGTACAACGACTGCTTCATTCCGAACGACCGTCAAGGCTACCATGTCATCCTAGCCGTATGGGATATTGCCGATACACTGAATGCCTTCTATCAGGCGATCGACGTGAACCTGAGCATCAATCCGAATGAGCCGACTAATCCGGCTCCGGGATTCCCGGGCGACCCGAACCGCTTCGGTGACATCATGGAGTGGAATCCGGTTCGTGCTTATACCGAAGGGGATATCGTGCTGCACAACGGTCAATTGTGGAGAGCAAGATGGTATACGCAAAACCAAGAGCCGGGGACAACCGGTCAATGGGGAGCATGGGAGCTAGTAGATGAAGGCGATCCGGGCGATCCGGGTGACCCCGGCGATCCGGGTGACCCAGGAGACCCCGGTGACCCCGGCGATCCAGGTGATCCAGGAGACCCAGGCGAATACCCGGCATGGAGCTCCACCCAAATATATACCGGCGGTGAGATCGTGTCCTATGATGGTCAGTTGTGGACTGCCCAATGGTGGACACAAGGTCAAGTTCCAGGCGCCGATCAATGGGGCCCTTGGCAGCTCGTGAACTAACCGAAAGATCACTTGCTGCGTATCCTGTGAACGAATCGAAGGATCAATGTGTCAAGTACCCGCTAATATAGCCAATCCCAAGAAGGTGTCCGTTCCCGTTAAGGGGTTCGGGCGCCTTTTTTTACAATGTAGACTAATAGACGTCGGCGCAGACCAGCATGAATACAGCCAGCACAGACACGAGTCAGCACGGACACGGCTCAGCACGGACCATGGACCAGTGTGAACCATGGCCCAGCACGAAAAACCTGCGATTCTGCAGACTTTTCCGCCACCCTGAAGTTGGGATTCCTGCGATTCTCGTCTATGTTATCATGCAACTTGTCCAGCATGACGAAATAAACGCGATTGTGCAGGCTTTTTCGCCCAAACGTGCCCGGGTGTGGCGAGTGCCTGCGCATATACATCCTTTTGAAGCATAGACCGCCTAAACAGGTGATTTCCCGTATGCAAAGATGCACAATCGCAGGTATTTCGGAAAAACGTCCGTTCTGTATGCGTCAAGCCTGCACATTTGCAGCCATTCTCCCATTATTTTATGTACAACAGGGAAGCAGTAATAGTATTATTTATGCATATAGTTGGAAAGGTGGTTGTAATAATGAGAAGCAAATCCCTATTCATAGTATTTTCATTAGTAGTAGCAAGTTTAATCAGTTCATCGATAGTTTCGGCCAATGCGAATACAGAAGACAATGCAACTCAAGTCGAAGTCAATGTGAACGGTTCATTTGTCCGAATGGATGTCTACCCCACATTATACGAAAGTAGCCTTTTGATCCCGATCCGAACACTTGCATCATTAGGACTGTCTTATCAGTGGGACCCTTCCTCTAAATCGGCTACCATTGAAAATCAGCAGGGCGATGTTTTAATCATGAAGCAAGATAGTGCGGCAGCTTATCTAAATGGGCATGAAGTGAACATGACAGTTCCAGCTCAAAATATACACGGGCGCATACTGGTTCCAATGCGATTTATTTCAGAGTCATTCGGCTATCACGTTCAATACGAAACCATTCGTAAAATCGTATTTATCACCTCAGAAAACTATGAAATGGATACAAGCACACTCACGCAATCGAATGTGCAAGCAGCACGCCAAGCAGCAATTTCACTGCCGATCACGTCCGATTTCGACACGCTTGGCTTTCCCAAGAGACCGTATGATCGATACAGATTCCTGAAAGGAAAAGCGGACTTGTACTTGTACAACGATGCTTACACCCATTCCATCGTAAGAATCAAAGAGGGAAAGGCTGTACTCATTGCGCAATACGTCAGCGGTGCAAGATCAGGCTTCTCGCACACAGCCGGTCATATAGATGACCCCGATGTGCAGATCTTTTTTGATTACCAGAATAAGAATAATCTTGTGTTTTTTAATAAAGAAGACAACAACACTGTGACGGGCTATTACGCAAATGATACAGACAGAGAGCCCCAGACCTTCACGAGCCCGATCGAAGTTTATTCCGATATTATACAGGAGATCCCCCGATAATCATTAGACTAAACTTCAGGCAGGGGAAACTTGTCCCAGTTGATTTGGGGATGTACAACGTAACGGCTCATACCTATTCTTGTTTACTGTCGCTTGATAGCATCCAGCGGCAAACGCAGACCAGTGTGGAAATTTCGTGCGATTCAGTCTATGTTATCATGCAACTTGTCCAGCATGTTGAAATGAACGCGATTGTGCAGGCTTTTTCGCCCAAACGTGCCCGGGTGTGGCGAGTGCCTGCGCATATACATCCTTTTGAAGCATAGACCGCCTAAACAGGTGATTTCCCGTATGCAAAGATGCGCAATCGCAGGTATTTCGGAAAAACGTCCGTTCTGTATGCGTCAAGCCTGCACATTTGCAGCCATTCTCCCATTATTTTATGTACAACAGGGAAGCGGTTGGAATTTCCCCGATAATCGGAATGAAAGATTTCTAGGATAAATAGTAGGGGCAGCATGATCGACGAACTCCAAAGGGTTTGTCGGTTTTTTTTGTCGCTGTTTGCACCTTAAATTTTCTCTACCAAGAACCAAGCGTCACAAGCAATCTCCATGTTTAACCTTGTCGAATAATACATAATTGTAAAAATATTTGTTGTATATGATTCTTTCATACCATATAATCTATGAATATCGAATGATTGGTAGGTATTTCGTCTTGTTAGAAAGGCAAACTTTCTGAAAGGAAAGGACGCAAAGCCGTGGGTCTAAAGACTGAAAATGTCCATGACTGCCTGGTTGCCAAGAATCCAAGTCATCTTAGATCTCCCGGAACAGGACGATCTATGTATTCCTGGCCCCTGCAGTCTATTGAGACTAGGCAAGGGGTTTTTTGGCTTGTCTGTGTAAGCTATGTTAGCCATTTGACCACATACAAAGGAGGAGCAAGTTCATGGGCGTTAGAAAGATTGCTGCACTTCTGAGCATCATGATCATACTGCAACTGGCAGTCCCGTTGTGGGGGGATGTCCGGGCAGAAGCAGAAGGGGGTTCGAGCTGGCATATTAATTTCCAACCGGAAGAAGCGGTAGTTCCGATCGGTTCCCTGCCCGATTATGGACAATTGTTCGGAATGCGAAACGGCTGGAATTATGGGTGGAACAACGATAGAACAGCACATACAGTTGCTGAAGCTACTTACGGTGTTCCCGAATTACAGACCTATGTAAAGTTTGGGCAAGAAGATGTGTGGGAGATGGAGCTTGATACAGGTTTCTATGACGTTGCAGTAACGGTAGGCGACGCCGTATACGAGAGTACGAATACCGTGTGGGTCGAGGGTCTGTCTTACTTCGAAGCGGAACAACTGTCGGCGGGACATACAGCGACCGTGACGAACAATATACTGGTCAGCGACGGCATGCTGACGTTGGATCAAGGCGCAACAGGCAATGAGCAGACAGCCTTGCAACATATACATATTACGAAAACGGCTGAATGGCTGCCCCCTGATCCGGATGTAATCACGCCGCCAACGATTGCCGAACCGGTTGAAGCGAGAACAGCGATTGGCAATAAGGTGCTCATCTCAGGCAAGATGAACAATCCGCATAACGCACCGCCTTCGTTGACCGTTGCAGGGCTGGATGAAGAAATCGCTTTCTATATAAGTGAACAGGTGCAAGAAGTCGAGACGGTCATCACCTCATACGACAGCATGGCGGTTACGTGCTCCGGGTGCAATGAAACGGCCATTCACCAACAAATTGTAAACAGCAGTGATGGGGCTGTTATCCGCGCGGGTCACTTGAATCTGGACAATGATACACAGTTCGGCACTGCCGATCAGCCGGCAGTAGTTATCGTGGATGGCATCAATACGAACCAGCCGCTGAACATCGAAGTATTCGGCACACTCATTATCCGCAATCAACTGAACGCCAATCAGGGATTGTCGATCGTCGTGCATGAATCTGTAGATGGCGAGCTTGGGAACCTGTGGGTGCAAGGGCATCTGCATCTCAACAATGATTCGTCCGTAGAAGTTGCCGGACAGCTATATGTGGACAACCTCACTTACAACAATGGCGATTTGCTGGTAGAGGCACAGCGAATATTGGTTCCCGATCAGATGCATATCAATACGAAGGTCAACATGTATGCACAGGAGGAGATGGCGGTCGGCAAGCTCGTGTCCAATAATGAGGACGCGTTGCTCAAGGTTAGAGACGGCGATCTGTTCGTGCGGGACAATATCAATATTAACAATCAACTGGCAATAGAGACTGGCGGCTGGTTTGCCGTCGGGGGGAATATGACTGCGAACAATCGGCCTTCCATCATGACAGGCACAGAAGGCGGCCAAGGCACCTTGCTCAAGTTCAAGCTGTACGGATTGCTTGCGGAGTATTTCAGCGAGCCTGATTTTACAGGAGACAGGCAGATTCAGATCGATCAGCAGATAGACTTGAATAAGGAACCGGATTTGCTAGATTCGACTTTCACCGATGATGGATACGCGGTTAGGTGGACAGGGCAAATTCAGCCGCGCTATACAGAAACCTATACGTTCCACACTGCAACCAAAGGCGGTGTTCGCTTATGGATCGATGGCCAGCTGCTCATAGATAGTTCAGAAGAGAAGATGGAACAGAACGAAGGAACCATCTCCTTGTTAGCGGGACAACGGTATGATATCCAGCTCGAATATAGCACAGAAGGCAGTACGCGTGCGGAACTGTCCTGGACAAGCCCTTCCCAAGCGCAGGAGATTGTGCCGTACCTGAGGCTGCATCCGTTCGCAGTTCCGGCGGGGTTACGGGCTTCGGCCACGGAATCAGCTATAACGTTGAACTGGAATCCAGTAGCCAATGCAGGCTCTTATGATATGGAGGTAGACGGACAAGTTATGGCGCTCGGCAATCATCCGATCTTCGTGCATGATTCGCTCTTGCCCGGCACCTCGCATCAATACAGAGTGAGAGCCATCCATGATGACATGGTCGGTGAATGGTCACCGCTACTGACGAGTTGGACGTTGCCGGATGTACCGCAGGGGATCGAGCTGTCTTCCACGAAGGACCGGATTCGTCTGGAATGGGAGCCGGTTATTGGCGCCACGGGTTATGAGGTGGAAGTGGATAGTGCGATCGTGGATAACGGGGATGCACTGTTTTTTGAAATGAACAACTTGAATCCCAACGTACAGAAGGCGTTCCGCGTTCGAGCCAAGAACAGCAGTGGAGTTGGCCAATGGAGTCCGATCGTGGTTGAAACAACCATTGTAGGCGTACCGGGGAATTTAACAGGGAATCCTTCTGATACATCCATCGACCTGCAATGGGATCTGGTCTCTGGAGCTGACTCTTATGACTTGGAAATTGACGGGACTATCTTGGAAGGGCTGGTAGAGCGGCAGTATGTACATGAAGATGTTCAGCCCAACACAACACATACGTATCGTGTAAGAGCGAAGAATGACAATGGCACAGGCGGGTGGAGTGATTACCTGCGGGTATTTACGCTGCCTTCCGTACCGACTGATCTGCAAGCGGCAACTTCCAATACAGAAATTCAACTGACTTGGGATGCAGTAGATGGGGCTGTTGCTTATGACATCGAGATCGACGGCGAAGTCATCGACAATGGGCTTCAAACGGAGTACCACCATACCAATCTATCTCCGAATACGGAGCATGTGTATCGTGTAAGAGCTAGAAATGAAGAGGTGGAAGGGGCTTGGAGTCCACAGCTTGTGGCAATCACTTTGGCAGGCGTTCCTTCGAATTTGCAGACATCTGTTACGAGCACAAGCATTACTTTGACTTGGAACAGTGTGATAGGAGCAGAGGGGTATGACGTTGAGGTAGATGGAACGGTCGTAGACAATGGACTTGGCACTACGTACGAGCATCTGGAGCTAGCGCCGTTAAGCGAACATCAATATCGAGTAAGAGCCAAGACTGACGCTGGTGTTGGAGCATGGAGTGAGTTCGTGACTGCTCGGACTGTACTAGCACAACCTAGCATTAGCGTCTCAGAAGTTAGTCCGTCTACTATCACTTTGTCGTGGGATGAAGTGCCGGGGGCGCAAAGCTATGATCTGCTGGCAGATGGTGAACTGATTCATATTGGAGCTGTAACGGTGTACACAGATGAAGATTTGCAGCCTAGTTCATGGCATTATTATCGGGTCCGTGCGCGAAATGGAGACGTTGTAGGGGACTGGAGCGAATCTGTGACACAGACGACACGTCTAGGCACGCCGAAGATCACTGAAATTATTGCGGAGAGCCGAAGTATCTGGCTACAGTGGGACGAAGTAGTTGGGGCTGAGAGCTATGAATTGGACGTCGACGGACAAGTGATGGACGTCGGTGAGAGTGTTACTTACCTTCACCAAGGTTTGTCATCGAACTCTACGCATACGTACCGGGTTCGCGCCAAGAACAGCGAGGGCGTCAGTGCCTGGAGCGATTGGAGTACGGGTGTAACTAAGCAGACAACGCCGGATACACCGACGGGAATCACATGGGAAGCTACTACAGATGCCATTATGGTGTCTTGGAATAGTGTGACTGGAGCAAGCTCCTACGAAGTGGAGGCGGATGGCGTAATCAAATCGGGTATTACGGATACTAGTTATACGTTATCCGGTTTGAGACCGAATACGATGCACGTATTTCGAGTGAGGTCTGTTGGCTCAGGCGGCAGTAGCGGCTGGTCGGAGCTGTTCAGGGAAAGTACGATTCCAGAATTGAAAGTCAACGTTGGGAAAGATACATCCTTCCACTTCGTCATTGTTGCGCCTGCCGATCCGGATGCAACGCGTCGACAAATTACGGTCACGTACAATCCGGATGAATTGGAAGTGTTGGATTTGTACGGACTTACGCAGCAATCTGAGTTACAAACCGGAACGATTGAAGGCAGTGACTTTACAATTGTCAGGTTTGAAGACGGCCGCATTACCTACCATGTAGATAATGCGGACAATAAAACAATATTCAACCTGATTCAATTTAGAGCGAAGACGAGCGAGTATACGAATATCACGTACACAATTGAGTAACACCAATATAATGATGAGGTGACTGACATATGGGAAGTACAGTTGGCATAGTTAAGAAAGTCATATATCTATTATGCGCAATCGCGATTGTGCTTCCCTTCATCTCTGTTCACAAGTCTGAAGCAGTAGCGGGATATTACTACTATGACGTGTACTCGCAATCCGGTGGTGCATGGTTGAAACAAGTTGTGGGAAAGAGCAATGAGTATCCGGAGGAAGGGTTGCACAGCGACAATCTATGGTATGTGCGAGGGAAGGCGACGAATGCCCGCGACCCTTATTATGATTGGGAGGATATTGCATATGCCAATTTATTGTCTACGCGTACCTATTTCACTGTAACGATTGCTCATAATGATACATATAATCGACTCAGTGCTTATTTATCTAATAGCTCCTCCAGGGCTGTTGCAACTGATGTAGATCTGGAAACTTATGATTATCGAATTGTGATTAGAAGATATGATAATGACGGTTACATGGTCAATGTAGATTTCTCTCAGGTGTTCGATGAGACTAGAGTAGGGGAAGTGTTGGAGTATAATGAATCGTCATATGTTAATGGAAGCGATGCACAAATTTTCATCCAAAGAAAGCTCAGTGTTCCGATCTATTATTATTACGATAAGTACGAAGTGATTTACGAGCCATGGTCTGAGGAAATGACAAGATACAGCGATAGAGCGCGAAGCCCCGATTCATGGACGAAAATTGATTCTAAAGAAGTAATATGGAACGGAGATGAATATCAATTTACTGACAATGAAAACGAATCTTATCAGAGGTATGGACTGGAGCTAGGAAATAATGATGTCTATCAAGCCTATTCTGCTGTTAGACATCAATATTGGAACTATTATGCGGATTATACGAAATATAGGACAAGGGAGCGATCCTTGGGCGAACTAGTAGAGCATGATTTGCAGGGAGATGAGCATCAGTATCCAATCGATGGTCTGCATACAGACGGTTATTGGTATAAGAGAAAGGACCCAGTAGCGAATGCGACATGGGATAAATATAGTGTACAGGATTACTGGACTCACACGGAAAGCGGTTGGAGATGGGAAGGGTCTAATTCCTATGCTAATTACTTTGAGGGCTACTTAGGGTTTAGTTTTGATCCTTATTCAAATAGATATAAACCTAAAGGAACGGTCGTAAAAAGTAGAAACTATCCTGGTGCCAGGTTGTTCAAGGGATTCAATGATGATTCTATTCAATACCTTGATGGGTTCTCCGATGGCAAGGGGTATGTTGTCTATGAGAAAGAGACGAAAACCAGCAATATAAAAAGTAAAGTCAAGAAAGAATTTATTGAAACAGTAGAAGCGCCAACTGGCACCTACCCGAATAACGGTATCGGAGAAGATGGTCATTGGTATGTACTTGTGCTTACAGAACCAACATTGTCTGTGAATCACCCTGCTCAGGATCAAGTATTCGGTCAACAAGGACAAGCCATCGTACCGGAAGTTCGGGTGTCAGATGGGGACGGGGACAATCTGCAAGTTTCGTATTACGTGAACGGGGAATCAACACCTCGGGACGCTAGAGATGTTTCCAACACGAAATCAGGTCAAGTGATCAGCTTGGCTGCTCTAGATCCGAAGACATTGTCACATGGAAGTCATAGCCTGCGAATCGTCGTTGCAGACGACAGCGAAACAATCGAAGAAACCGTAGAGTTCAGTATCGATGGCACTGGTCCACAGCTAAACAATCTTTCAGTTGCTTCGACGGAATCGAGCATTATGGTTGCAGGAACAGCTGTAGACACACCTGCTGGACTGGCACCGAAAGCTTATCGGTACACGATCGGTAACCATGTGAGTGCGTGGACCGAACAAGCAAGCTATCAACAGACAGGATTAACTCCAAATACGGCATATAACGTAAAACTGCAAGTACGCGATGCGGTAGGCAACATTTCTTCACGGCAATCACAGGTCCATACCAAAGCGGAGGTACCAGATCTTCGCGTAGGAGAAGTCGGAGAATCTAACGTGGAACTAGTATTCCAAGATAATAATCCGACTGGAGCGCCATTCCTGATACAGTCAGGTTCGCAATATGTGAATGCCTCTGGCATGCTGAGCGCAACTCCGCAATGGGTGACACTGACGGGGAAGCGGATCACTGTTAAGGGGTTGGCAAGCAATCAGACGTACACGTTCCAGGCAATGGCACGGAATGCGGAACAGGTTGAGACAGTATATAGCAGTGCAGTAGAAGGCACTACGCTGGCAGCCCCCCCGTCCCTAACCTTCAAGGAAGAACAGCAAGCCATTGAAGTATCATGGGGGACTGTATCAGGAGCGACAAGATACGATCTGGAAGTAGATGGAGTCGTTAGCAACAACGGAACGGACACGCGCTATACCCACAGCGGCCTGCTGCCTGACACAAGTCATACATATCGCATACGGGTACGGAATGCTGGCGGGATTGGACCTTGGAGTGAACGCTATGAGATCGACACATTGCCGGTACCGCCACCAACGCCTACGATCATGGGTACGACGGCAAAGCAAACAACCATGCAGGTAATCTGGGATGCAGTAGCCCGTGCAGAACGCTATGAGATTGAGGTAGATGGGAACGTGCTCGATGCGGGAACGGGTGTCTCCTATACCGTAACCGGATTAACGCCTGTGACGGATTACACACTGCGGATCAGAGCGAAGAACGCAGGGGGAACGAGTGCATGGAGCGCCCCGCTGACTGTCGAGACACTGCCTTATCCGCCAGAGACACCGGCAGAGCTGGCGGCAGATATTGAGAACCGACTAGTTACCCTCCATTGGAACGAGGCAGAGCGAGCAGATACGTATGAACTGGAAGTAGACGGGCTGCTCATAGACAATGGAGCATCGATCACGTACACGCATGAAGAGCTGGAGCCATTAAGCGGGCATACATACCGTGTACGAGCCGTGAATGCGGGAGGCAAGAGTGCATGGAGCGCCCCGCTGGACATCACGACACATCCGGACAAGCCCGTGATGCCGAGCAACATTCTCGCAACATCAGACGAGAGTGTGATTCACTTGTCTTGGTACCAGGTGCCGCATGCCGAAAGGTACGAGGTAGAGATCGACGGTAGTCGTGTAGAGGTCGTGGAAGGCCCGACCTTCGAACATCCGGACCTGCAGGCAGACAGCCTGCACACGTACCGCGTACGGGCCGAGAACATTACGGGCTACAGCGAATGGAGTCATCCGGTGAACGTCATGACCTTGCCGGACAGCGAAGCATCGGCACGAAGTTTGACGAATATGGTAGCGATCGTAACCAACCAGTCGATCATGCTGTCGTGGGACACGGTCGCTCCGGACGCGCAATATGAGATCGAAGTGGACGGTCAGCTGCAGGACATCGGTACAGACACGGTCTACCAGCATGGCGGTCTGGATGCGAATGCGTTCCACATGTACCGCATTCGTTTGCAGCAGGAGGGAGAGCCGGGAGCTTGGATCGGTGTGTTGTCCTTGGCAACCCTACCAAATCCGCCGAACGCTCCGGATCGAGTCGAGGCTTACCCTGCGTATAACACCATTACGCTCACATGGGAACGAGTCGATAACGCAAGTGGCTATGACATCGAAATCGATGGTGAGACGTATGATGCGGGCAATGGCATGAGCTATGAGCATGTGGAGCTAGAGCCGGGGACCGAGCATACGTACCGAATCCGCGCGAAGAATACAACAGGCGTGACCGCATGGAGCCCGGCGATTACGCAGAGTACGACGATACCGACATATACCGTTGAGATCGAGGAAGGGGAGCCGGTTGCGATCACGCTGCTCGCCAGCCACGTGCAGGACTTCAGCGAACGGACGTTTATCGTACGCTACGATCCGGCAGCAATGGAGATCGCAGATTTGTATGACTTTACGCCACAGTCGGACACAGGCAGTGGAGTGATTGCAGGATCTGGATTGACGGCAGAAGTAGGAACAGACCGGATCGCGTTCACAGTGAAGCAGAATATCGTGCCTGGCACCTCATGGTCTGGAGAAGTGACGACGATTCGATTCACGCCGTTAGTGACGGGAGAGACGACTGTTGAAGTGTCGGTGGAATAAAGGGTGATCGAATGTCAAAGGGGGGAGGAGTCGGCCAGATGATTAGTATATGGCAATTAGGAAAAAAGACTTTACTAATATGCATTGTGATGGCGTTTGCTTTCTCTTTGGTACAGACAGAGCGTGTTGAAGCAGCGACAACGTATTACTACTATGATGTCTACTCGGAGCCGAATGGCACATGGCTGGAGCAGATTGTTGGTGAGGCTGACGAATACCCGGAGGAAGGTTATCACAGTGATGATCGCTGGTATGTGCGAGGCAAGGCGACGAATGCCCGTAACCCTTATTATGATTGGGTGGATATTGCAAGGGGAGGGGAGGCGCCTATTGGACAATTTCACTCTGAACTTGTAATAATTGAGCACAATCAAGAGAGGAATGAATTAAGCGTATATGTATCTGGCAATGAAAATTATGGTAATATCAGTGCTGTTCTAGATTTAGACAAATATGATTACAGGGTGCAAGTAAGAAGTTACAAATCTAACGAACTAACTGGGATTAGTCTGGACTATGTTTTTGATGAAGGCAACAAAGGGATGAAACGATCAGAATGGGTTGTAGCACCTCAATCTTCATCACGTACACATTTTATTATTCAAAGAAAACTTAGTTCACCTATTTATTATTACTACGATAAATATGAGGTCATCTATGGTCCGTGGTCCAGTGAGCAAATTATTCAAGGAAATGAACATATTAATCATGACATTGAATATTGGACTCATCGTGATAGAAAAAAAGTATCTTGGAATGGATCAACGTATGTCTTCACAGATCAAGTAGCCTATGAAATGCTAGCATTAGATCCGACAAACAATGATACCTATCAAGGGTACTCTTCTATACTCCCAATACATTGGTATTATTATGCGGAATATACGAAATCTCGGACTAGAACGAGAACCATCGGTGGGATGGTCGAGGAAGATTTAACTGGATTGCCTCATCAATATCCAGACGACGGTCTGCATACAGACGGCTATTGGTACAAACGGAAAGGTCCCGTTAGCAGTGCAACTTGGGAGAAATATAGCTTGCGTGAATACTGGACCTATATAGACACTGGATGGGAACATATCGGGGCAACTGATTACGCGCGAGGGCATTTGGAGTTTTCTTATGATCCATATACGAACACAAATTCACCGATAGGCGAAGAAGTGCATATTAATAATTATCAATACTCTAGAGTTTATATTAGTGTTTATCCAGGATATCTAACGTATTGTATTGGTCCGATAAAGGACTATACCCAAGATTACCAATGTTATCAAAAGTTATCGAAAACAAACATTAAAAATCAAGTGAAATATAAACTAATAGACACAGTGGAGGCCCCTACCGGTACCTATCCGGATAATGGCATCGCAAGTGATGGATACTGGTATAAACTTGCGCCTACAGAACCAACATTGTCTGTGAATCACCCTGCTCAGGATGAAGTATTCGGTCAACAAGGACAAGCCATCGTACCGGAAGTTCGTGTGTCAGATGGCGATGGGGACAATCTACAAGTTTCATATTATGTGAATGGGGAATCGACACCCCGGGATACGAGAGTTGTTTCCAACACGAAGACAGGTCAAGTGATCAGCTTGGCTGCTCTAGATCCGAAGATATTGCCACATGGTAGTCATAGCCTGCGCTTCGTCGTTGCCGACGATAGCGAAACAATCGAAGAAACCGTAGAGTTCAGTATCGATGGCACTGGTCCACAGCTAAACAATGTTTCAGTTGCTTCGACGGAATCGAGCATTACGGTTGCAGGAACAGCTGTAGACATACCTGCTGGACTGGCACCGAAGGCTTATCGGTACACGATCGGAAACCATGTGAGTGCATGGACCGAACAAACAGACTATCAGCGGACGGGACTGAATCCGAATACGGCATATAACGTGAAGCTGGAAGTACGCGATGCGGTAGGCAACATTTCTTCACGGCAATCGGAGGTTTATACCAAAGCGGAGGTACCAGAACTTCGCGTAGGAGAAGTCGGAGAGTCTAACGTGGAACTAATATTCCAAGATAATAATCCGATAGGATCGGCAATCCAAATTCAGTCAGGTTCGCAATATGTGAACGCCTCTGGCATGTTGGTCGCAACCCCGCAATGGGTGATACTGACGGGGAAGCAGATCACTGTTAAGGGGTTGGCAAGCAATCAGACGTACACATTCAAAGCGATGGCACGGAATGCGCAACAGGTTGAGACAGTATATAGCAGTGCAGTAAAAGGCACTACGCTGGCAGAACCTCCGTCTCTAACCTTGGAGGAAGAACAACAAGCCATTGAAGTATCATGGGGGACTGTATCAGGAGCGACAAGATACGACCTGGAAGTGGATGGAGTCGTTCGAAACAACGGAACGGACACGAGCTATACCCACAGCGGACTACAGCCCGATACGGGTCATACATACCGCATACGGGTACGGAACGCTGGCGGGATTGGACCTTGGAGTGAACGCTATGAGATCGACACGTTGCCGGTACCGCCACCAACGCCTACGATCATGGGTACGACGGCAAAGCAAACAACCATGCAGGTAATCTGGGATGCAGTAGCCCGCGCAGAACGTTATGAGATTGAGGTAGAGGGGAACGTACTCGATGCGGGAACGGGTGTCTCCTATACCGTAACCGGATTAACACCCGTGACGGATTACACACTGCGGATCAGAGCAAAGAACGCAGGGGGAGCGAGTGCATGGAGCGCCCCGCTGACTGCCGATACACTGCCTTATCCGCCAGAGACGCCGACAGAACTGGCAGCAGATATTGAGAACCGCAAAGTTACCCTCCATTGGAACGAGGCAGAACGAGCAGATACGTATGAGCTGGAAGTGGACGGGCTGCTCGTAGACAACAGTGTATCTACAACCTACACGCATGAAGAACTGGAGCCATTAAGTGGGCATACATACCGTGTACGAGCCGTGAATGCGGGAGGCAAGAGTGCATGGAGCGCCCCACTGGACATCACGACACATCCGGACAAGCCCGTGATGCCGAGCAACATTCTCGCAACATCAGACGAGAACGTGATTCACTTGTCTTGGTACCAGGTGCCGCATGCGGAAAGGTACGAGCTTGAGATTGACGGAAGCCGGGTAGAGGTCGTGGAAGACCCGACCTTCGAACATACGGACCTGCAGGCAGACAGCCTGCATACGTACCGCGTACGGGCCGAGAACATTACGGGGTACAGCGAATGGAGTCATCCGGTGAACGTCATGACCTTGCCAGCGAGCGAAGCATCGGCACGAAGCTTGACGAATATGGTAGCGATCGTAACCAACCAGTCGATCATGCTGTCATGGGACACGGTAGCCCCGGACGCGCAATATGAGATCGAAGTGGACGGTCAGTTGCAAGACCTCGGTACCGACACGGTCTACCAGCATGGCGGTCTGGAAGCGAACGCGTTCCACATGTACCGCATCCGCTTGAAGCAGGAGGGAGAGCCGGGAGCGTGGATCGGCGTGCTGTCCTTGGCAACATTACCGAATCCGCCGGATGCTCCGGATCGAGTCAAGGCTTACCCTGCGCATAACACCATCACGCTCACATGGGATCGAGTCGATAACGCAAGCGGTTATGACATCGAAATCGACGGTGAGACGTATGATGCGGGCAATGACATGAGCTATGAGCATGTAGAGCTAGAGCCGGGAACCGAGCATACGTACCGAATCCGCGCGAAGAATCCAACAGGCGTGACCGCGTGGAGCCCGGCGATTACGCAGAGTACGACAATACCGACATACACCGTTGAGATCGAGGAAGGGGAGCCGATCGCGATCACGCTGCTTGCCAGCCACGTGCAGGACTTCAGCGAACGAACGTTTACGGTGCTCTATGACCCAGCAGCATTGGAGATCGCAGATTTGTATGACTTCACACTACAAGCTGACACAGGCAGCGGAGCGATTGCCGAATCTGGATTGACGGCAGAAGTAGGAACAGATCGGATCGCGTTCACAGTGAAACAGAATATAGTGCCCGGCACCTCATGGTCTGGAGAAGTGACGACGATACGATTCACGCCGTTGGTGACGGGAGAGACGACTGTTGAAGTGTCGGTGGAATAGCGTGGAATGATGGGGGTTGTCAGGAGAGGGGGATTTTGTTGAATGAAAGAAAAACAAATTGGACTTGTATTTGTTTCATTCATTATGTTTTTAACTAATTTGATACTGAGCATTCCTGTAAGAGCTGAGGCAAGCTCGATGAAAGAGACAGGTGTCTGGAATAAATACGAAGTGATTCAACTTTATTCGGACACAGCACCATGGAGATATGGGGGAACAGGATCTGGGTCGTGGTGTGCAGCGGCAAGATATGAACTGGATCGAATAAATAATGTATATATTCGATCTGGGCATACATGTTCCGGTAAAGGCAGATACTCCTATAGATACAACGAGAGAACAAATATACTTTTGCGTCATTTGGTTATTGATTCCGGCTCTTATGGTCAAATTCATGAAACCTACTATAAGGATGCAAGTGAAAATACCTCAGAGGATGCACCAGGTGATTTGGTGGAAGAAAACATAGTTGCATCTCTCGGTTCCTTTCCAACAGATGGTGTTCACGATGACGGATATTGGTACACAAGAGTACAAACTTTGAGAATTACAAGTCCACTAGATAATCAGGTATACGATCAACATGGAGACACATTGATTCCAACGATGACTGTATCAGATATGGATGGAGACCAGCTCTCTGTCAGTTACTACTTGGATAACGATGCAAACCCTAGGGAATCTATTTCTATAACCAATACGCAAACAGCACAGCAGATCAGTTTTAGTACAATCGATACTAGTGCATTAGCTGAGGGATTGCATTCCATTCGTGTTGTACTTGATGATGGAAGTAACGAGATTGAGAGTATAGCAAATTTTTATATCGATGGTACAGGACCGACGTTAAGCGAAGTTTCCCACACCTCAACGGATTCAAGTATAACAGCTGCAGGAACAGCTGTAGATACACCCGCTGGACTGGCGCCGAAAGCTTATCGGTACACGATCGGTAACCATGTGAGTGCATGGACCGAACAAGCAAGCTATCAACAGACAGGATTAACTCCAAATACGGCATATAACGTAAAACTGCAAGTACGCGATGCGGTAGGCAACATTTCTTCACGGCAAGCACAGGTTCATACCAAAGCGGAGGTACCAGATCTTCGCGTAGGAGAAGTCGGAGAATCTAACGTGGAACTAGTATTCCAAGATAATAATCCGACTGGAACGCCATTCCTGATACAGTCAGGTTCGCAATATGTGAACGCCTCTGGCGCGCTGGTCGCAACCCCGCAATGGGTGACACTGACGGGGAAGCAGATCACTGTTAAGGGGTTGGCAAGCAATCAGACGTACACGTTCAGGGCAATGGCACGAAATGTAGAACAGGTAGAGACGGACTATAGCAGTGAAGTGGAAGGCACTACGCTGGCAGAACCGCCAGCACTAACCTTCGAGGAAGAACAACAAGCCATTGAAGTATCATGGGGGACCGTGCTAGGTGCGACAAGATACGATCTGGAAGTGGATGGAGTCGTTCGGAACAACGGAACAGACACGAGTTATACCCACAGCGGTCTGCAGCCTGATACAAGTCATACATATCGCATACGTGTACGGAACGCTGGCGGGATTGGAGCTTGGAGTGAACGCTATGAGATCGACACATTGCCGGTACCGCCACCAACGCCTGCGATTACTGGGACGACACCTGTCCAGACGACTATGCAAGTGAAGTGGGATGCAGTAGCCCGTGCAGAACGCTATGAGATTGAGGTGGATGGGAACGTGCTCGATGCGGGAACGGGTGTCTCCTATACCGTAACCGGATTAACGCCCGTGACGGATTACACACTGCGGATCAGAGCGAAGAACGCAGGGGGAGCGAGTGCATGGAGTACACCGCTGACCGTCGAGACACTGCCCTATCCGCCAGAGACACCGGCAGAGCTGGCGGCAGATATTGAGAACCGACAGGTTACCCTCCATTGGAACGAGGCAGAACGAGCAGATACGTATGAGCTGGAAGTGGACGGGCTGCTCGTAGACAATGGAGCATCGATCACGTTTACACATGAAGAGCTAGAGCCATTAAGCGGACATACGTACCGCGTGCGAGCCGTAAATGCCGGAGGCAAGAGTGCATGGAGCGCCCCGCTGGACATCACGACACATCCGGACAAGCCCGTGATGCCGAGCAACATTCTCGCAACATCAGACGACAACGTGATTCACTTGTCTTGGTACCAGGTCCCACATGCGGAAAGGTACGAGGTAGAGATTGACGGAAGTCGGGTGGAGGTCGTGGAAGACCCGATCTTCGCGCATACGAACTTGCAGGCAGACAGCCTGCATACGTACCGCGTACGGGCTGAGAACATTACGGGCTACAGCGAATGGAGTCATCCGGTGAACGTAAGGACCTTGCCGGACAGCGAAGCATCAGCACGAAGCTTGACGAATATGGTAGCGATCGTCACCAATCAGTCGATCATGCTGTCGTGGGACACGGTCGCTCCGGACGCGCAGTATGAGATCGAAGTGGACGGTCAGCTGCAGGACATCGGTACAGACACGGTCTACCAGCATGGCGGTCTGGAAGCGAACGCGTTCCACATGTACCGCATCCGCTTGAAGCAGGAGGGAGAGCCGGGAGCGTGGATCGGCGTGCTGTCCTTGGCAACATTACCGAATCCGCCGGATGCTCCGGATCGAGTCAAGGCTTACCCTGCGCATAACACCATCACGCTCACATGGGATCGAGTCGATAACGCAAGCGGTTATGACATCGAAATCGACGGTGAGACGTATGATGCGGGCAATGACATGAGCTATGAGCATGTAGAGCTAGAGCCGGGAACCGAGCATACGTACCGAATCCGCGCGAAGAATCCAACAGGCGTGACCGCGTGGAGCCCGGCGATTACGCAGAGTACGACAATACCGACATACACCGTTGAGATCGAGGAAGGGGAGCCGATCGCGATCACGCTGCTTGCCAGCCACGTGCAGGACTTCAGCGAACGAACGTTTACGGTGCTCTATGACCCAGCAGCATTGGAGATCGCAGATTTGTATGACTTCACACTACAAGCTGACACAGGCAGCGGAGCGATTGCCGAATCTGGATTGACGGCAGAAGTAGGAACAGATCGGATCGCGTTCACAGTGAAGCAGAATATCGTGCCTGGCACCTCATGGTCTGGAGAAGTGACGACGATACGATTCACGCCGTTGGTGACGGGAGAGACGACTGTTGAAGTGTCGGTGGAATAAGAAGGGAGGCTTCTATGCGATATTTAACGAAGCGCAATATATCGATTGTTTCAGCAGCACTGGCCATTATATTGGGTTCACAATTGCTATTATATTTAGCCGGCAACTGGTTCTGGCACGACCCTAGTGCCAGCGCTGCTTCAGAGAATGAAAGTCAAGACAGGCAGATAGCCGCAGATTTATCCAACATGACAGGCGTATCTACCCAGCAAATTATGAAGCTACGGGCAACAGGATTAAGCTGGAACGAAGTGATAGAAACCTTGAAAGGACAAGATAAAGAGGAAGAAATTTCCGGAAAAGCAGACAGAACTCTTTCACTGCTGAACGGATTATCGCAGGAAGGAATAGCACAGCTTCAAGAAGCCGGTTACAGCGATGAAGCAATAAGTGAAGCGAAGCTAATCGCAGAACGTGTGCAATTTCAATTGACTGAATTAACGCAGCATACAGGACGAATGCCGTCGGATGCATCTATCGATGCGTTGGAGGAACAGACGGATCAGGCCAAACAAACAAATTACAAGGCTGTGTTGGATCGCTTCCATCTTGAAAATGCTGTTCAGCTCATATTGGCTTGGGAGACCGAGGTGGGCAGCACCCGCCAGGCGATGAATGAGTATCTCTTCATTCTTCAAGCTGAGCTGGAGTGGGAGGCTTATCTGGAGGATATAGAAGCATATCTAGAAGTCAAGGACGAATTACGGCTTCAGCGACCGGGCGAGGAATGGATAACGATGGAGTTGATCGAGAGAGATTTGCTGGAAGCTGTTCAGCATAGCGGTGCTTCCTCTGCGGAGGAGACGGACAACCAACAGGAGACGGTGCCTACAGAAGCGATTGAACCTACATCTCCACTGCCGGAAGTTATCATCCCGCAAGTGAAGGATGTGAAGCCGTCAAATCCGACGGGGACCATTATGGACGAAATACGGACATTAGATCCAAGGGAGGACTTATAACATGAAGAAGTTGATCAGGACAGCCTCATTGTTGCTGCTTGCGGCTCTCGTGTTGCAAACGGGCTACTCCGTTTATGCGGCTGTCAATAACAGCACTGAGAAACGCGAAGACAATATAGAGAATGCTAGTGCAGCGAGTACTGCTCCAGAAATCAGGACTGAGGTGAAAGAGGTACTTTCCACAACTTATCCCGATCAAAGTGAGCAAGCTATACAAACTTATGTACAGTTCTTGTCCACATTTCACGTTCATGAATCCATACAGCAAAAGTTGGATCTATGGATCGTGGAAGGGCAGAATCTGGCGGATATCATGATCGCGTACACTTATCTCTATCATCAATTTGGACAGATCGATGATTTAATGCCAATGCTGTCAAGCAGAGAGCAAGGAGCGGCGTGGACAGAGATTTTCCGTACATACAGGGAATCACATCCAGCCTTTGTCCCTCGATCCTTCGAACCGGGATTTCTGAGCGAAGTATTGGCCAATCCGGAGTTGATCCCGGATGACCTCATGCTCGCAGATGTAGTGTCTACGGCATCAGGTATTGCAGTGGAAGATGTGCTGCAGAGTAGACTGGATCAAGCATCGTGGCAGGAGATTACAGCAGAGGCAGGCATTCTGTTCAGTGCCGATGTACTACCGCAGGTTTCTATACCGACAGAAGAGCTCCATAGCTTTATCTCTACTGAAGGACTAACGGAGGATCAAGTCGTAGATGCTTTTGTCTTCGCTAACAAGCTGGACGTGCCTGTAGAAGTAATCATTGAGCAGGTCAGTGATGGGGCGACCGAAGAAGCTATCTTCGCAGCAGCTTTGGAACAAACCTACTTGATGGAATAAGAGAGACACAGGATATCAGAAAGCGAGGTAGCAAGATGAGAATACAAGCGATTCGCTTATGGATAATCGGCTTGTTCCTGTTCCTAGTCCCCCTTCAGGCGGCAAGTGCGGAAACAGTCGAGGAATACATGAATAATTTAGTTGGCCCGAAGGAAAACTATGGAACTTATTTATCGCCAGTTTATTTGAAGACTAATACGGTAGAACAGAATATTAGCCCACAGAGCGGCGAGTTGACCATTGCACAGACGGATTATGTGCTGCCCGGAAGAAATGGGCTGGACTTGGAGATCAAGCGCATCTACAAGAGCGGCAATTCCAACGTGCAAGAAATGAAGGCTCGGTATCGGAGCGGTTCATGGACGAACTATGTGGAGACGAATGCGAAGGTCTCTTCCTTTTATGAGGATCGCTATAATCTTGGAATCGGCATGCGCTTTTCCTTCCCATCTATTGAAGTGCGCAGGAATGATGATGGGAGCAGTCACAAATTTTTGCATACAGAAAGCGGCGATGTGTATCATCTCGAACCACAGCGGGAGCTGGGGGAGCAGCTTTACTTACCGGAGGGACAGACCGTAGAGGATGTCTCTGTCATTGAGACGGAAGTATTCAGCAACGGGCAAGAAGATGGCACCTCCCAATATATGATGACGTCCAAGGATGGGAAAAAACACTACTTTGCTGAGGATGGACGGCTGCTTGGCATACAGGATCGCTACGGCAATCAGATCACATTTGAATATGAGGAATCATCCTACAAGATTGGGTATAGCGAGATTAAGAAAAAGCTGATTTCTAAAATCATTGACACGGTGGGACGCGAAGTTACCATAACCTATAAGGAAGATCAAGACTTCACGGTGAAGCCTCAAAGTGATCAGCCGTATACTGCACAAGATCGTTGGCAAGCATCGCAGCATCCGAATACGACGGATTCCGGCGATCTTGAAGGCAAATTTCAAGTCATTATAGAAGTGCCGGGAGAGAAGCAGATCGTATACGATAAGTCGGCTGTACTGGTCACTTCGGACAAGCATGTCATCCGTACGCGGCTGCAGCGGGTATACGATGTATCGGATGAAGTGAAGTATCATTATTGGTACGAGCAGCCGGATTTGATGTTCAATTACATTAGAGGTCGGACTGGAGCATACAATCGTCATGAACATCTGGTGCAGATTGACTATGTACAATTGAATCAGATCAAGCGATATGTTTACGACACCTATGAGAAAAGCTTGAATACGGGGAGTATGGAATACCGGAAAGTAGTCGAGGCCGCTGATTTGGTGAAAACGGGATTCGATAGTTCCCAAGTCAAGTTCATGGATCAATTCATCACTACAGTCCAGAACAAGACCAATTACGCTTACACGAATGAACCAGACGGGTACGGCTTTGAAGGCTATAAGAAAGATGATGAGGAATATCTCAAAGATACGTATCGCTACTACACCGACACAACCGATGCACGGAACCGCAAGGTGAAGTACACCTATAACGGAGAACAGGAACTGCTGAATACGGAAAGAACGGGAGCCGATCACAAGGAAGTGATTGTGACCGAACGGGATGAGATGAAGCTCGTCAAGAAACAGGAGACCCTCCGCTATAATGTGAAGGATGGTGAAGTAATCGGAGGGCCGGTTCGCGTCATAGAGAACTTCCGTTATGACAAATACGGCAATCTAACCAACTATGCAGGTCCAGAGGCGAATCGGGATGAGCATGGCGAGCTGCTGGACAACGAACACTTGGTAGTGTATTCCTATGCATACGACAAGTATCACATGCTTAGCGCCAAGACTTGGAAGCAGGATGAGGATACGACTAGTCAAATCCTATACGATATAGATGAGCTAGGGAATGTCGTCAAGGAGACGCATGTGAATGCAGCAAATCACGAAGCCTCAATTGTGAAGGAGTATGCCTATGACCAGCACGGCAACCTGACGAAGAGTATCGTAGACGATACGTTCGAAATCCGATATGAATATGGGATCGATGCGGCAGGGCTGGATACGCAAGGTGCTTATTTGACACGGAAGTCCCGAGTGGTCGACGGCAAGCAATTGTCCCAAACCTATGCCTATGACTTCGCAACAGGCAATCTGAAGCTGGAATTCGATCCGAATCACAATAAGACCGTATACGAGCATGATGTACAGAACCGTGTTACGGCAATAACCCATGCGGATGGCTCTAACGAAATGTTCGTTTATGAGGACAGACCTTTCGCCAATATGATCATCTGGCACACGGATCCGAATGGCACACAGTTTGCCTATACGTACGATATTGCAGGCAATCTGCTTGAAACCAAGGTGCTGGAGAACGGAACCTGGGAGTTGCTCAAACGTTACGAGTATGACGCAGTTTCCAATATGACGAAGGAAGTCGATGCGAACGGCCACAGCATCCGCTATACCTATGACAGCCTGGATCGACTCGTAGAGAAGTCTCACTACAGCGAGGACAAGGTAAACAAGGGAAGCCAAGAGCTGGTATATACGTATCACGAAGGGGATATAGCGCTGGTCGTGCAAGCAGCGGACGAGGAAGGAAATCTTCAGAGATTCCATTACGACCGAAGCAACCGGTTGGTCAAGCATGAGACGACACCGGATAATCAACAGTGGTTTGCGAAGACATATACGTACGATTATGTAGGCAACAAGCTGTCAGAGACGGATGCGCTGCAGCATACCCGGTATTATCGCTATGACAGCTTTAACAGATTAATAGAAGCCGAGAACGCTCTGGGCGCAGTGACGACTTACGAATACAATGGCTTGGACAAGCTCGTCAAGCAAGTCGAACCGGGTGATCGGATGATCGAGTATCTCTATGATGCTGCGAACCGAATGCTTGCCAAGCGCGTGCAGCAGTCCGGTTCCGAAGACTACACGTTCACACGCTATGAATATGATGATGCTGACAATGTAGTAAATATGCAAGTCGGTTCTCATCTGGACGACGTAGACCGTCTCGCTTCCCATACAAGCTATGCGTATGACGATAGGAATCGAGTCGTGAGTGAACAGGCTGTCATGGATGAGGACAGAACAGGTATTATCACTTATACGTACGACAACAACGGGAATAAGACGAAGGAAATTCGCTACACGGATGCGGATAAGCAGAGCTATCGCGAATACAACTTCGCTTATGATTACGCAGGGCAAGTTGTCCAGAAATCCGGGGCGTACAAGTTAAACGGTGGGGCAACGGTACAGAGCAGCTTTGCCGAAGAGTATGTATGGGATGATGCGGGCAATCTGGCACAGCAACGGGTGTGGAACGGTACCGCCTATGAAACGACATCCTATACGTATGATCACAGGAACAATATTATCAAGAAAGAAGAACCGTTCGGCATCAATGGCGAGAAGGCTGTGACCGAGTATGAGCATGATAAGGCGGGCCGGACAATCGCGGAAGTGCTGATGCTCTTGGGTCTCGCTGTTCGGAATACTTACGGCTATGACGGAATGGGCCGAAGAACGAAGAAGACGGACGCCTTGGGCAACACTACCCGCTATGCCTATGATGCCAATGGGAATTTGATCAAAACTGTAGATGCACGTTATATGGATCAACCTATGAACGAGGCGCCCGGGATCATGCAGGAATACGATCCAGAAAATCAGCTTGTGCGCACAATCGCATTTGACGGTGAAGCATCTACGGTCATTGCATACAAGGAATATGATCGTCGCGGCAATGTGACGCTGGAAGCGGACGCCACCGGATACGATGCGGCCAATCCAAGTGCGTCCGTAGGGCGTCAGTATACCTATGATGCCAATAATCAACGCATCACCGTTATCTCTGCACAGCGGATGGCGGACAATCGCCTGAACGGGGATAAGCAAGCAACGTGGACCTATACGTATGATGCTCTGGGCAACAAATTGACAGAGCGCGATGCGGAAGGGAATACGACACGTTACTCGTACTTCTTGAATGGCACACTTCAGGAAGTAGCCTATGCGGATGGGTCCAAGAAGAGTTATGACCATGACCTGACCGGCAAAGCTAGAACTACGGTAACGGACCAAGCTGGCAATCGAACGACAACCTATAAGAATATATTTGATCAACCCTATAAGATTGCACATCCAGACGGAACGCAAGAGCTGTTCAACTACTCGGCCAAAGGCCTACTGACGCGGATTACGGATCGTGCTGGAAATGAGAAGCGATACACGTATGACCAGGCGGGGAATGTCATCACGCTGCAGGAATATGTCAGAACAGAAGACAGCCAGCGTGTGTATAAGCTGACCGAGAGGAAGTATGATGAAGCGAAGCATCTGCTTCAATCCGAGACCTTTGCACTGACGACGACATTGTCGGGCGGGGTAGTGTCGAAAGCAGCTATGGATGATCAGGTCAAGCATGTTTATGACCAAGCCGGCCGGCTGACGGAGACGAAGGGCCCAGGGGATCGCAGGAAGAGCGTGATCTATGACCGAGCTGGCAACGTGGTGGCGACGAAGGAGTATGCTAGCGCTGAAGATCCAGTAGTTCGTCGCTATACCTACGATTTCCGTTCCCAGCTTACTTCGGAATCGTTGCTCGTGAATAGTGCCGATCTGCATAATGAAGTGTTGGCTCAAGCGCAATTCGATCGGGAATACGTCGATCGGATCTTGGCTACGACCCGTTACAGCTATTATGGGAATGGCAGCTTGAAGAGCATGACCGATGGCAACGGGCATACGACCCATTATGAATATGATCGTGACGGTCAACTGACGAAGCGGACCGATCCGTTGGATGCCGTGACGCAGTACCGCTATGATGCTCGGGGTAATTTGCTAGAACAGATCAATGCTCTTGACGCCTCTACGGTGTATGCTTACGACGAAATGAATAGATTGGTGCGCGAAACCGCTCCGGCAGCTGACGGGGGCAACGCCACCATTCGTTATGTGTATGATCTTAGAGGCAATCTGATCAAGCGGATTGCACCGAACAACTATGATGAAGATAAGGATACAGCGACGGACGTTCTTAGTATGGTGGGGACCACTTACACGTATGATGCCATGAATCGCCGGATATCCACGACTTCTCCAGATGGCAAGCTCTTGGAAAGTGTGACGTATGATGCCAATGGCAACGTAAGCAAAGTGGTAGACGGCCTTCGATATAATGGCGACATGTCTTCGTCGCCGGGAACTGTATACAGCTACGACGGCCTGAATCAAGTTGTGCAAGTGAAGGATGCTCTCGGTCATAGAACGGCGTATAGCTACGATGTGCTAGGTAGAGTGGTAGCTGCGTCGGATGGCAACAGTCGTACTACCCTTTACGAGTACTACCCGGATGGTACACTGGCAAGCATGACATATCCAGACGGTGCCGAAGAAGCGTATGCCTACGACGGCTTGGGACGCATGATAGAGAAGACAGATCCACGCGGGAATGTGACACAGTATCGCTATAATGCGTTTGGCGAGCTGGCGGGTACGACAGATGCCCTCAGTAATACTGAAGAGCTTAAATATGATTTGGCCGGCAACCTGATTTCGCACAAAGATCCGAGGGGCAGCATTCAATATTATGCCTATGACCGTATGAATCGATTGATCGAGAAGCGTGTGCCCAAGGAACGAGATGCCAGCGGCAATGTCGTCTATACAATCGAAACGACAGCGTATGACAAGATAGGCAATGTGCGCAGCCAATCGCTTGCTAGTTCGCTTAATGACGGATTTGTGCGCACAAGGAATTATACCTATTATGTGAATGGCTTGCTGCATACGGAGACAGACAACAATGGCAGCTCCATCACGTATGCATACGATAAGAACGGTAATAGGATCCGCCAGGAACAACTGCGCGAAGGTGATAGCAAGGATGTAACGATCTATGCGTACGATGCGTCCGACCGTCTGGTGAAGCAGATCGAATGGGTGGAAGAGGACCTATTGTCGAACCCGGACGGAATTGATGCTTTCGAGCGTCTGCGGGACGAGCATAATCCTGGGCTGGTTCAGCGTATCACAGGATATGACTATGACCGATTGGGGAACAAGATTCGTGAGTGGGATCCGCGAGCCTATCTGTTCGAGGAAGGCGATCCTGAGCGTGCTGCCTATGAGACTAGTTATACGTACGATGACTTGAATCGTGTGGAACGGATCACTCGTATGCATGAAGGCGAAGAAGTATATACCGCATATACGTACGACGCCGTAGGCAACGTGACTGCAGTGCGCAACGAGCGCGGGGATACGACCACTTACACCTTCGACAGTCGCAACCGGACGACGAAGGTAACCGATCCGCTTGGCAAGAGCATGACCTACACGTATGATGAGGCAGGCAACAAGACAAGCGAGACGAATGCCATCGGTTCCACCATGTCGTACCGCTATGACAAGCTCAACCGATTGGCGGCCACTATCGATCCGTTCGAAGTGATGATTGAGAAGCGGGTGTACGATGCCAACGGCAACATGGTCAAGAAGATGGACGCTAAGGGAATCCTAGCTGCAGATACCGATGCGGAACGGTACGGCTGGATCTACACGTACAACTTGGCTAATGAACTGGTAACCACCCTTGATCCGGCATTTGCCGATCAATCGAGCTACACAGAGAAGTACACGTACAATGCTGCTGGAGAGACAACCTCCGTTACGGATGCGCTTGGCAACGAGATGCGCTATAGCTACGATAACGCGGGTAATCTGATCGAAGTAGTCGATCAGAATGGTGTCAGCACGCAGTACTTGTATGACAAAGCGGGCAACAAGGTATACATGATCGATGGGCGCGGCAAGGTGACACGTTACGCCTACGGTGCGTTCGGCATCATGACATCCGTGACGGACGCCAACAACAAGACAGTCACATACTTGTACGACCTGGCTTCCAACCGTACCGTCATGATCGATCGTATGGGCCATCATACTCGCTATGCTTATGATAGTCAGAATCAGTTGGTTGATATGTCTGTTGATGAAACAGGCGACAAGATCACCTATGCTTACGATGCACTCGGCAATCGGGTAAGGATGGAGGATGCGAGCGGTACCAGCACCTATACGTATGATCCTAATGAGCGATTGCTGGAAGTAGCTATAGATGGGGAACGTCAGCTATTCTACACGTATGACGATGTAGGCAATATCACTTCCGTTGTAGACGCAACCGGCTATTCAACTACGTATACGTATGATGCCAGCAGCCGAATGAAGACCGTGGTGTTCGATGGCAAGACGACCACTTACACGTATGATTTGAACGGCAACCGAGAGAAGATCACTTATCCAGGGGGCGTCAAGGAAGTCTACACGTTCGACAAGTCGAACCGCTTGCTATCGCTGCTGAATAAGAAGGCAGACGGCACGATCTTGTCCAAGTACGACTATACCTTTGATGTAACGGGACGGCAGAATTCCAAGACGGACTCGTTCGGCACGACCGACTATACCTATGATCCGGCAGGCAGAGTACTGAAGGTAGAAGCGCCGGGGATTACAACCGTGTACAGCTACGACAAGGCAGGCAATCGCCAGTCGCAGCAAGCCACATACACCTCTGCACAGCCAAGCGGCTACTTCGAGCCGCAGAGCGGGGAAGAAGTAGCATTCAAGGTCAAGAAGAGTGAATACCTGTACAACAATCTCAATCAGCTAGTGACGCTGACCGAGTACATGTATGACGATGCAGATCGTGAGCTGCTGGAGAAGACCACATCGTTCTTGTATGATGCGAACGGCAACGAAATTCGCCAGAAAGTCAGCTACCTGCATCCGCATGATGCTTCCATGCGTCAGGTGACCGATGGGGAGGCGTACGGGGAGACTGTAGACAACAGCGAACTGAACACCCTGATCGAGAAGGTCACCAGCACCTATGACGGGTTTAACCGCTTGAAGACGATGGAGAAGGTCAAGAACACAACCCGTTCGACCGTATCCTACATCTACAATGGCGACGGCCTGCGTACCGAGATGCGCGTTCGCAGCTCGGACAATCAATACGAAGAAGAAGTTACCCGCTATCTGTATGACCGTCAATATGTCATACTGGAGAGAGATGCGAATTATGCTCTGCAAACCCGGTATGTGCGCGGTATCAACTATCTGGCGCGCATGGACGACAGCAGAACGTCCTATTACTTGTACAACGGTCACGGCGACGTCGTGCAGACCGTCAGTGAAGCTGGCGAGATCGAGAACCAGTACGACTACGATATCTTCGGCAACCCGATCTTGACTGTCGAGACCGAATACACGAGCGCGATCCGTTACGCGGGCGAATTCTATGACGAAGAAACCGGACTCTACTACTTGAGAGCGCGGTACTACAACCCGTATATCGGCCGATTTATTTCTGAAGATAGCTATTGGGGTGAGGATGAGAATCCGCTTAGTCTCAACAGGTATACTTACGCTCATAATGATCCGATCAAGTATACAGATCCTACAGGGCATTGGGTTGAAAGTGACAAAGACC